>JACDJC010000455.1_pt1 | contig 47808 bp, 43 predicted proteins | sample 7454191 | NCBI WGS metagenome assembly JACDJC01 (sample SAMN14253291, study PRJNA609438) | sludge metagenome | isolation source: sludge after 25d culture with pyrite and EDTA | collected 2018-12-20 | reverse complement strand
GGCGATGGCGGCGGCGTCGACCAGGTCCTCGTCGCCGGTCGCCGAACCGAGGTACGCGGACGACAGCTCGCGCTCCACCTCGTCGGGCCGACCGACCTGGCGGATCACGCCGTTCACCATGATCGCCGCCACATCGGCCACACCGAGCACGGTGCGGGCGAACTGCTCCACGACGAGGATCGACGTACCGGAGCGGGCGATCTGCGCAACGATGCCATACAGCTCTTCGACCACGAGCGGGGCGAGGCCCATCGAGAGCTCGTCGAGCAGCAGCACCGCCGGGTCCACCGCCAGTCCCCGAGCCATCGCCAGCATCTGCTGCTCGCCGCCCGACAACGTTCCGGCGGTCTGCGTGCGACGCTCCTTGAGGCGCGGGAACTGCGCGTAGGCGACCTCCTCGACCCGCGACAGCGACACCCCCGCGTAGGTCGCCATGACGAGGTTCTCCCGCACCGACAGGTTGGGGAAGATGCCCTTGCCCTCGGGGATGGTCGTGAGCCCGCGCCGGGCCAGGTCCTCCGGGCTGATGCCGGTGACGTCGCGGCCGGCCACCATGAGCTGACCGCTGGTGGGTGCCAGCTGACCGGAGGCGACGGCGAGGGTGGTCGTCTTGCCCGCGCCGTTCGGCCCGAGCAGCGCGACGACCTGACCCGGATCGACCGCCAGGTCGATCCCGTGGAGGACCTCGATCGTTCCGTACGCGGCGCGGACGCCTCGGAGCTCGAGCAGCGGTTCACTCACGTGGGTCCTCCGCCGCCGGGCCCGGTCCAGGGCGTCGGAGCTGCGCCGTAGGCGATGCCGTTGCCGTTGTCGTGACCGACCGACGCCTCGGCGATGGCGGCGGCGTCGACCAGGTCCTCGTCGCCGGTCGCCGAACCGAGGTACGCGGCGAGCACCGCCTCGTTGGAACGGATCTGCTCGGGCGAGCCGGTCGCGATCACCTGTCCGAAGTCCAGCACCGAGAGGTGCTCGCACACCCGCATGACCAACGAGATGTCGTGCTCGACGAGGAGGATGCCGAGTCCGGCACTGCTCAGGTCGACGAGGAGCTCGCCGAAGTCCACGGTCTCCCGCTCGTCGAGGCCCGAGGCCGGCTCGTCGAGCAGCAGCACCCGTGGTCGGGCGGCGAGCGCGCGTCCGAGCTCGACCAGTCGCGCCTGACCGGTCGGCAGCGATCCGACGGGGAGGTCCGCGAGCTCGACGAGGTGCAGGCGCTGCAGGATCAGCTCGATCTCGTCCGCCGGCGCGATGTCGGCACCACCAGCCAGGAACGCGGGCGTCGGAGTGCGGCCCCGTGACCAGCCCTTGCGGATCTCGAGACCGACCCGGACGTTGTCGCGGACGGTCAGCGAGGAGAACACCTCGAGTCGTTGGAACGTGCGGCCGATGCCGACCCGGGCGCGCTTGTGGGTGCTGAGCCTGCTCACGTTGCGGCCGTCGAGCGTGACGGTGCCCGATGTCGGGGTGATCACACCGCAGATGGCGTTGAACGTCGTCGTCTTGCCCGCACCGTTGGGACCGATCAGCCCGCAGATGCGACCGGCGTCGACGTCAAGATCGACGCCGCCGACCGCGAGGTGCCCGCCGAAGCGGACCGACAGGTCCCGGACCTCGAGAACGCTCACCGCCTGCTCCCGTCGGCGACACCGGCGGCGGCAGCTTCGAACATCTCGACCGCCACCGGCATGTGGGCCTCGTCGAGGCCGAGCATCCTGCCGGCGTCGAGGGCGTCGGCACGGCTCAGCGGTCGGTCCAGGCCGAGCTCGTCGGGCGACGGCACCGTCGCCTTGGTCATGGCCTCGGGGACGACGCCGAGCACTCCGATCGCCACGCGCACGGCCAAGAACGCGAACACCCCGATGGCCAGGATCCGCCATCCGTTGGAACCGATGCGATCGGCCCACGGGAAGAACGCCGCGAACACCAGCGCTACGAGCAGCCAGATCGAGGCCGCCGCCCGTCGCGGTCGAACCCCGTCAGCCGCAGGAGGTGCGAACAGGATGGGGCACAGCGGTACCACCGCCACCACGAAGACCAGGATCGAGGCGAAGAACGACCACTTCGTGATCACGTCGGCGCGCGTGGCGAACCACAGGCCGGCTGCGCCCACCCCGGCGACGACGAGCGACGGCACCGACTCCCCCACCGCCCGGTAGCCCGCAGCCATCTGCGGTGCGGCGCCGTCGGGCTCGCGGCCGAGCGAGACGCCCATCATGCCGGGGGTGAAGCTCAGCACGTCGCGAACCGGCATCGAGACGAACCGGAAGATGCCGATCGCGTTGGCGGCGAAGATGGTCGATGCGATCGGGATCGCGCCGAGGAGCAGACCGCCGAAGAACGCACCCGCGACCGAGCCGATGCCGCCGACGACGGCGAGCATCGTGATGGGGAGCGAGTTCGTCAGGCTGAAGTCGTCCGAGATGAACGTGCGCCCTGCGAGCGCGCCCCCGAGCCCGGCGATCGCTGCGGACAGCGCGAACACGGCCACCTTGGTCGAGGTGAGGTTCAACCCAAGGGTTGCGCACGCCACCGGCGAGTCCTTCATGGCCGCGAGACGACGACCCCACGCGTTTCGGCGCAGCAGGACGAGGAGGTTGCCGAGCAAGGCGAACGCCACGGCGAACAGGATCAGCTGCCGGAAGTCGTTGGTGACCTGGAACCCTCCGATCGAGAGACCGGGCACCTGGATCGAACCGCCCGGCATCAGCTCCGACTGGCCGAACACCATCGCCGTGCAGAACAGCGCGAACGCTGCGGTGGCCAGCGCCAGGTAGATGCCGGAGAGGCGCAACGCAGGCAGCGCCACCACGGCACCGACCACGGCGCAGAGCACCACGGCGACCACGACGCCCACCGGTGAGCCCGTGGCGCCCCACGTGGCCATCGCGAGCGCTCCGATGCCGGTGAAGGTCATCTGCGCCAGGGAGATCTGACCTGCGTAGCCGGTGAGCGGCACCAGCGACAGCGTGATGAGCGCGAACCCGAAGCCCTTCGACACCAGGTTGAGGTCCGGCCCTGACAGCAGCGACCCGACCGCGGCCGCGACCAGCACCAGCGCGATGCCGCCCCAGATCGCCGTCGACTGCGACGGCACCCGCATCGGCGAGCGAGGGCGGCTCACGCCGTGGGCGCGGAGCCGCGCCTCGGGCTGGATCAGGATCACCACGAACAGCATCACCGCAGGGATCGCGGTCCGGAGGTTCTGGAGGCTGACCGGACCTACGGCGATCGATGGATCGATGTAGCCGGTGGCGTAGGACTCGGCGAGGCCCAGGACGACCGCACCGAGGAACGCTCCCGGAAGCGAGCGCAGCCGACCCACCACCGCCACCGCGTAGGCGTTGATGACCAAGAGCGTGAGGGTGATCGCACTCAGCGTCTGCTCCGACGCGATCAGCACTCCCGACACCGCGGCGAGGCCTGCCCCGAGCGCCCACGCCAGCATGGCGGTTCGTCCGGGCCGACCGCCGTTGAGCTGCAGCAGCGACCGGTCGTCGACGATGGCCCGCATCGCCACCCCGAGGCGCGTGCGACGCAGCACGAGGCGCAGCCCGATCGCGACAGCGATAGCGATCGCCATCGTGAGGATCCGCGCGTACGGGACCGCAACGCCCGCGATCTCCACCGTCTTGCCGGCGAAGAACGGCGGCACCGGTCGCGCCACGTCGGGCGGCCAGATCACGTTCGCGATGCCGAGCAGCGCCACCATGAGCGAGACCGTCACGACGATCTTCACCACTTCGGATGCGCCCTCGATACCTCGCATGATCCCGCGCTCGACAGCGGCCCCGAACAGGGGGGCCATGACGAACACGACCAGGATGACCGACGGCACCACCGGAACGCCCCAACCCTGGTTCACCTGCCAGTAGGCGAACGCGGCGAGCATGCCGAACGCGCCGTGGGCGAAGTTGAAGATGCCCGACGTCGTGTAGGTCACGACCAGACCCGAGGCCGCGATGGCGTAGATGGCGGCGGTCGACAGACCGGCGATCGTGAAGGTGAGGAACTTGTCCAACGGTGCTCCGTGCCGTCGTGGCAGTTGCGAGGGCGTTCCGGCGAGTGCCGGAGCAGATGGGCCGGTGAGCCGGCTAGATCTTCCGATCGGGGTCGACGACGCCCTCGGCCGGCAACTCGGCGGTGACCGTGGCGATGCTGTCGGCGGGGCAGTGGAACCCGTCGAGGTCGTCGTCCTCACCGCCGATCTCCGGCCAGAGGCGTTCGAAGCCGTCACCCTTGACGACCATCAGCATCCCGCACTCGGGCGGCTCGCCCGAGCCCGGGTCGGTGGGCACGTGGGTCCCTCCTGCGGTCCAGTCGGACTGGGCCGCCGCCTTCTCGAGCACGCAGTCACGGCTGATGACGCCGTCGTTGGCCTCGCCGCACTCCTTGGCGGCCGTCGCGAACAGCAACCAGGCGGAGGTGGACTGCAGACCCAGCGCGGCCTCCTTGCCGTCGGTCACGTACTTCTTGAGGTTGTCCTGGTACTGCTTGATCGCCGGCCACTTGTCGGCCTCTTCGAACGGGTGGACTGCGAGGCGGACCACCGCACCGTCGACTGCTGCCGCTCCCTGGGAGAAGAACACCTCGTCGTAGACGTTGGCCTCGTTGAGGGCGACGCCCTTCCAGCCCTGCTCCCCGAGCTTCGCCAGCAGGTTGCCGGCGTTGCCCGGCTCACCGATCCAGTAGAGGGAGCCGGCGCCGCTGTCGATCACCGAACGGGCGAGCGGCGTCCAGTCGGCCATGCCGGTGACGGGATAGGTCAGCGGCTTGAGCTGCTCGATGCCGCCCACCGCCTGGACCGCAGCGTCGTACTGCATGTGCACGACCTCCATCGACGGCAGCTCACCGGTGACGACGACGTTCTCGGCCGACTCCTCCGGATAGAGCGCCTTGAAGTCCATGATCCACTGCTCGGACTTCTTGTCGGCCGGGTTGGGGATCGGCTGGACCTGCCCGTTGGACATCGACTTCTGCACCGACACGGCGAAGGCCGGGATGTCGATCAGGCCGCAGCGGTGGAAGTCGGATCCGTCCTTGCCGGTGAACGAGAGGTTGTCCTGGGTGAACGCGCCGCCCACCATCGCGAACGCGGTGTCGCATGCAGAGGCCATGGCGGCCTCGACCTGGAACAGCTTGCCGTCCATGTCCAGCAGCTCGATCTGCAGGCCACCGATGCCGCCCTGGTCGTTGCACCAGTCGGTGAACGCGACCGACGCGTCCCACAGCTCCTTGTTGAGACCGGGACGGATCTCGGCACCCCGGTCGTTCGGCACGCCCAGGATCAGCTTGTCGGTCGCCGAGCCCTCGCCCGGCGCGACGGTGAAGTCCCCGTCGCCGCACGGCGAGTCGAGGTCGCCCCACTTGGTGCTGGACGCGGATCCGGCCGCAGTGGTGGTCGTCCCGTCGGAGTCGGACGCGTCGTCACCTCCCCCGGACGCTCCACACGCCGCGGCGACGAGCGCGAGCGCTGCGACGGCGGTGACGGCGATGGTTCGACGAGCGTTGCTCGATCGGCTGAACATCCTCTGTACCCCCTGATGGCGACGGTGGCGGACGGCACACCCCGAGTCGACGCGCGGCGCAGGACGGTTGCCCGCCTCCGGCTCGCCGCTGTCGGTGGGGTTTTCTACCAGATGACGCACGTCACCTGTGACACGCGTCGTCGTCCGACGACACCAAGTGCGTCGCGTTGCCGTCCCGTTGGGGCTCTGCAACGATGGCACCGAAATCTGACAGGCCGTCAGAAACGCAGGCCGGGCTCACCAGCTCGGCGTCCTTCGGCGACCTGACCTCCACCTCCGCACCAGACAGCACGACCCGACCAGCAAGGGGAACCACAGTGGACCTCGTGATCCGCAACGTCACCATCGTCGACGGCACGGGAGCTCCGGCACGCGTCGGCGACGTGGCCGTCTCGAACGGCCGCATCGCCGTGGTCGCCGACGGCGGTTCGCAGGAGCTCGACGCCGCCACCACGATCGACGGATCCGGCCTGGTGCTGGCGCCGGGCTTCGTCGATCCGCACACCCACTACGACGCCCAGCTGCTGTGGGACCCCACCGCGTCGCCGTCGAGCGTGCACGGCTTCACGACGATCATCGCGGGCAACTGCGGATTCACCCTTGCTCCGCTCAACCCCGGTGACGGCGACTACACCCGCCGAATGATGGCCAAGGTCGAGGGCATGCCGCTCGCGGCGCTCGAGGAGGGCATCGACTGGAACTGGGAGACCTTTGCCGAGTACCTCGCCCGCTTCGACGGCAACCTGGCGATCAACGCTGGCTTCCTCGTCGGACACTGCGCGCTGCGCCGCAAGGCGATGGGCGCGGACGCCGTCGGATCACAGCCCACCGACGAGCAGATGCAGACGATGCTGTCCCTGCTGGCCGAGTCGATCCAGGCCGGCGGGCTCGGCTTCTCCACCACCCGCGCCCGCACCCACTCCGACGGCGACGGCCAACCGGTCGCGTCGCGCTGGGCCGAGGAGCCCGAGCTGCTGGCGCTCGCCGGTGTCGTCGCCCAGCACCCCGGCACCACACTCGAGTTCGCGTCCGACGGCTGCCTCGACGGCTTCGACGACGCCGAGGTCGAGTTCATGATCCGGTTCTCCAAGGCGGGAGACCGACCGCTGAACTGGAACGTGCTGACCGTCGACTCCCACGCCCCGGAGCGGTACCGCAACCAGCTCGCAGCGATGGACAAGGCGGCGAACGACGGCGCCCGCGTCGTGGCGCTCACCATGCCGGTGATCGTCGGCATGAACATGAGCTTCCTCAACTACTGCGCGCTGAACATGATGCCGGACTGGGGCGACATCTTGGGCCTGCCGGTGCCGGAGCGCATCGAGCGGCTGAAGGACCCGGCGACCCGACGCTTCATGGAGTCCCGTGCCGCCTCGCCCGACGCCGGGGTCTTCGCACGCCTGACAGGCTGGGACACCTATGTCATCGGCGACACGTTCTCCTCCCTGAACGAGGGCCTGACCGGGCGTCGCGTCGGCGACATCGCCGCGGAGCGCGGCAGCGACTCCGCCTTCGACACGCTGATCGACATCGTCATCGCTGATGACCTGCGCACGGTGCTGTGGCCCGGCGCCACCGACGCGGACCCCGAGTCCTGGGAGCTGCGCCGCCAGGCGTGGCAGCACCCGGCGGTCATGCTCGGCGGCTCCGACGCCGGCGCGCACCTCGACCGCATGCAGGGTGCCAACTACCCCACCCGCTTCCTGGCCGACTGCCTTCGCGGCCGCAAGCTGACCACGCTGGAAGACGCCGTGCGGATGCTGACGACGGTGCCCGCCGAGCTGTTCGGGTTGCGCGACCGCGGCGTCATCCGCGAGGGCGCGCACGCAGACATGGTGCTGTTCGACCCCGAGACGATCGATTCCGAGATGCTGTCGATGGTCGGCGACCTGCCGGGCGGCACCGAGCGCCTCTATGCGGGTTCGGTCGGCGTTCGCTCGGTGTTCGTCTCGGGCGTCGAGGTCGTCCACGACGGCAGACCGACCGATGCCCGGCCGGGCTCGGTCATCCGCTCCGGCCGCGACACCGACACCGTCACCGCATCCTGAGGTCGAGGACGCGCTTCACGACCGCGTCCGCAGCTCTCGCAGCCGCGGCGCGAGCAACGTGAACAACCCGAGCGCCAGCGCCGCCAGCCCGAGCGGCACGATGCCGTTGCCCCGATTGGTGAACACCGGCACCAGCACGAACGCGCTGAGCAGCGCGGTCCACGCCCAGAGGATCGCGACGGTTCGGCGGTGACCGTGACCGAGGTCCATCAGCCGGTGGTGCAGATGGGCCTTGTCGGCCGTGGCCACCCCCGATCGACGTCGAGCGCGGCGGATCACCGCGAAGACCGTGTCCACGAGGGGGACGCCCAGGATGAACAGCGGGATGACGAGTGGAGCGAAGAAGAACCAGGACTGTCCGGAGAAGGGGTCGTCGGACTGACCTCCGACCGCGATGGTCGACGACGCCAGGAGGACCCCGAGCAGCAGCGCGCCGCTGTCACCCATGAAGATGCTGGCAGGGTTGATGTTGAACGGGAGGAACCCGATGCACGCCCCCGCGGTGACGATCGCGACGAGCAGGCCCACGTTCGAGAGGTCGACGACCCCGCTCTCGAGCAGTCGCCACCCATAGAGGAAGAAGGCGATCGACGCGATCGCCACGATTCCGGCGGCCAGGCCGTCGAGCCCGTCGATCAGGTTCACGGCGTTCGCCAGGATCACGACCCAGAGCACCGTCACCAACGCCGACAGGTCCGGCGGCAGCACCGTGAACCCCAGGAACGGGACCCGGAAGTAGATGATCGTGAGCCCGACCAGGGTGAGCACCGACCCCGACAGCACCATCCCGGCGATCTTCGCCGGGGGTGACACGTCCCGGACGTCGTCGACGAGCCCGGTCACGAACATGACCGTCGCCGACACCAGCACCCCGATGATCGTGGACGGCGTCTCGAACACCTCCCGCAGCCCGGGCATGAACGCGGCGGTGCCGACGCCGGCGAGCAGACCGACGAACAGCGCAGCACCTCCGAGGATCGGGGTGGCGTCCGCGTGGACGGTGCGGTCGTTGGGATGGGCGAGGATGCCGAGCCGACGTGAGAGGGACCGCAGCGGGGGCACCGACGCCGCCGTGGCGGCGACCGAGACCGCCATGACGATCAGGTAGTCGCGCACCTGCTGACAGTAGTGCCATGACCGCCGGGCGGCGGTTGTGTGACAGCTCCGTGAAGGTTCGTCCGAGACGCTCCGAACGCTCACGGGTCCACGGTGGATGTGGTACAAACGCCCGGTAAACGAATGGTGACGCTGGGTCAGCTGGGAATCGACGAGGACCGGGACGGGAAGACCGGTCGACCAGGTGCATCGGGCGTTTCCCCATAGGAGGGAGACCAATGCAGCCGGAGTGGGGCCACGCCTCGCGAGTACCGGAGAGCACACCAAGGTTGCCGTCGGCCGCGGGCGGCCTCTCGAGGCGGCAGTCGATCGGTCCCGCGTCGGACCTGTCGGTCCCCGACCTGACGCTCGCCGGCGACGTCACCACCGCCCGTCGGAGGTCCCGGCAGCGCCTGCCGTTCTCCTCCCAGGTCAAGATCGCCCTCGTGGGTGCGGACTTCGTGGCCACCTGCTGCGGTCTGGCGATCGCCTTCGGCATCACCGCCTGGATGGGCTGGGCCGAGCCCGACGTCCAACGACTGCTGCCGACGGCGATGGTGGCGCTGGCGATGTGGCCCATCCTGTATGCCCATCAGGGCCTCTACCAGGCACGCAAGATCAGCCGACGACCTGACGAAGGCCGACGCATCGTCAACTCCGTGATCGCCGGACTGCTCGTGCTCTCGGGCGTGGCGGTGCTCTTCCAGGTCGACCTGTCCCGCGGCTGGCTGTTGGCAGTCGCTGTGTGCGTGACCTCGACGATGCTGCTCGAACGCGAGCTCGCCCGGCGCGTCATCCACGAGTTCCGCGCCCGCGGGGTCATGACCCGTCGCGTGGTGATCGTCGGGCGCAACGAAGAGGCCAACGAGCTCGCCGCTGCGCTCGGCGACAACCGGGAGCTCGGCTACGAAGTGGTCGGGTTCGTCGCCGACGCGCCGGTCGGCCCGGTGATCGACCTCCGGGCCGGCCACGAGCTCGGCCCGTACCTCGGCCGCACCCGCGACGTGCTCGACCTGGTCCGCTCGACCCGGGCCAACGGCGTGATCGTCGCCACGACCGGCATCGACCAGACCTCCGCCAACCGACTGATCCGCGACCTCACCAGAGAGGGCGTCTTCGTCGAGCTCACCTCTTCCATGCGCGACATCTCGCCGAGCCGCATCTCCTTGCGCCCGCTCGGCCCGTACCCGGTCATGTGCGTCGAGCCGGTGGCGCAGCTCAGCTGGCGACGTGTCGCCAAGCGTGCGTTCGACCTGGTCGTCGCGTCGGTCGGGCTGGTGCTCCTCAGCCCGGTGCTGATCGGTGCGGCGATCGCCATCCGCGTCACCACCGGTCCCGAGGTCCTGTTCAAGCAGCAGCGCGTGGGCAAGGACGCCGTGCCGTTCCGGCTCTACAAGCTGCGGACGATGGTCCCCGACGCCGAGGAACGCCTCGTCGAGCTGCAGGCGCACAACGAGGCCGCCGGACCCATGTTCAAGATGGCCGACGACCCCCGCGTGACGCCGATCGGACGCATCCTGCGCGCCACGTCGATCGACGAGCTGCCGCAGCTGCTCAACGTCGTCAAGGGCGACATGAGCCTGGTCGGGCCTCGACCCGCGTTGCCGAACGAGGCCGACCAGTGGGACGACACGCTGTGGGAGCGGCTGCGCGTGCAGCCGGGCATCACCGGCATGTGGCAGGTCAGCGGACGCTACACCGCGTCCCTCGAGACCTACGCTCGACTCGACCTCTACTACGTCGACAACTGGTCCCTCATCACCGACCTGGCGATCCTCGTTCGCACGGTCGGAGTCGTGCTGAGCCGCAAGGGCGGCGCCTGACCAGCTGGTCGTTCAAGCGCCGCTGCCCGATGGGTACACCGGGAAGCTCGCGCACAGCGCAGCGACGTCGGATCGCACCGCGTGGATCTCGTCCCGGTTCGACGCGTCGCGCAGCACCCGTGTGATCAGCTCCGCGATCTGCACCATCTCGGGCTCCCGCATCCCCTGGGTCGTCACCGAGGGCGTCCCGATGCGCAGACCCGAGGTCACGAACGGCGACCGAGGATCGTCGGGCACCGTGTTCTTGTTGAGCGTGATGCCGGCGTCATCGAGCGCGTTCTGTGCGTCCTTGCCGGTCAGCTCCCCGTCGAAGGTCCGCAGGTCGATCAGCATCAGGTGGTTCTCCGTTCCCCCCGAGACCAGACGGAACCCTCGCTCGCCCAGTGCGGCCGCGAGCGCCGACGCGTTCGACACGACCTGAGCTGCATAGTCGCCGAACTCCGGTGTCGCCGCCTCCCGGAACGCGACCGCCTTTCCGGCGATCACGTGCTCCAGCGGACCGCCCTGCAGGCCGGGGAAGATGGCCTTGTTGATCGCCGCGGCGTGCTCGGCTCTTGACACGATGCACCCGCCACGGGGTCCACGCAGCGTCTTGTGCGTGGTGAACGTCACGACATCCGCGAACGGCACGGGGTTGGGGTGCGCACCACCAGCGATCAGGCCGGCGATGTGCGCCGCGTCGAACAAGAACAGCGCGCCGACCTCGTCGCAGATCTCACGGATGGGCTCGGGGTCGATCGTACGGGGGTAGGCCGTCGCTCCGGCGACGATCATCTTGGGCCGGTGCGTCAACGCCAGGTCCCGCAGCTGGTCGAGGTCCAGGCGCTCGTCGCTCGGCGTCAGGCCGTAGGACACGAAGTCGTAGAAGCGGCCCGAGATGTTGACGGGCGAACCGTGGGTGAGGTGGCCGCCGTGGTCCAGGCTCAGTCCGAGCACCGTGTCGCCCGCTTCCAGGAGCGCGAGGTAGACGCCCAGGTTGGCGTTCGCACCGGAGTGCGGCTGCACGTTGGCGGCCTCCGCGCCGAACAGCTCGCAGACCCGGGTGATGGCCATGTCCTCGATCTCGTCGACGACCTGGTTGCCGCCGTAGTAGCGCTTGGACGGGTAGCCCTCGGAGTACTTGTTGGTCAGCACCGACCCCACGGCTGCCATCACCGCCGGTGAGGTGAAGTTCTCCGAGGCGATGAGCTGCAGCCCACTGTTCTGGCGTTCGACCTCGCGGTCGATCATCTCGGCGATCTGGGTGTCCGGCGTCGTCGGCCAGGGCATCAGAGTTGTCCTCTTCTCGGTGGAGTCGTGGTCGGTCAGGGGGCGAGCGACGGCTCAGTCGGCCAGCTTCGCGTCGAGGTGGGAGATCTTGGCGACCCGATCCGCGTGGCGGCCACCCTGGAACTCGGCGTCGAGCCATGCGTCGAGCGCGTCCTTGGCCACCTCGACGCCCGTGAGCCGCTCACCGATGCAGATGACGTTGGCATCGTTGTGCTCTCGCGCCAGGCGAGCCGACGTGTGGTCGTGAACGGTGGCGGCGCGCACGCCGGGCACCTTGTTGGCGGCGATGGCGATGCCGATCCCCGAGCCGCACACGCACAGGCCGAGATCGACCTCTCCCGTCGCCACAGCCCGTCCGACTGCCGCTCCGAAGTCGGGGTAGTCGACCCGGTCGTGTCCGTTCGTGCCGAGGTCGACGACCTCCACGCCACGCGCGACCAGGTGCGCGCCGAGCAGGTCCTTGAGGTCCACACCCGCGTGGTCGGCGCCGAGGGCGATGCGCACCGTCATCGGTCGCCCTCCACCCGCTCGAGACGAGCCCGCAGCTCGGTCATGACGCGCTCGGACGCCTTCGGCATCTCCTCGAGCAGGGTACGGAACGCCCTGATCCCGAACCTGAGCACCAAGAGGTCGGAATCGGCGACCACGGTCGCGGTGCGAGGACGGTGGTCGATCAACGACATCTCCCCCACCATCGACCCGGGGCCGGAGCTCGCCACGTACTCACCTCGGACGTAGACGCTGGCGGTCCCCTCGACGATCACGAAGCAGTACGTCCCCGGATCTCCCTGGTCGACGAGCACCGTGCCGGTGGTGGCCTCCATCTGATCCGACAGGTCCAGAACGCGGCGCAGGTCGTCTGTCGAGAAGCCCTCGAAGAACGGCACCGACGCCAGCCAGTCGACCTCGTCGCTCTTCCTCGCCATGGCCTTCCCCCGATCCGAACGGTGCGCTGACTGGGCGAACACTACTGTCGGCCAGGTCCCTCTGCCGCAGCCGATCCGTCGGGAGGGCGACGACCGGGATCGACACCGCCCACATCCACGACCGAGGGGGATCCCATGGGAGCATCGTCATGAGAGCCGTCGTCATGCGCGACGCCGGGTTGGTCGTCGACGAGGTGCCGGTGCCGGCCCTGCAGCCCGGTCAGGTGCTGGCCGAGGTGCTGGCTTGCGGCATCTGCGGCTCGGACCTGCATGCGCTCGCGCACGCGGACAGGATGGTCGAGATGTCGGAGCTGACATCGGAACCCGGCGGCATCGCGCCCAGGATCATGGATCCGAATCACGATGTCGTCATGGGCCACGAGTTCTCGGCCCGTGTGCTCGAGGTGGGCGACAACGTGGGCAACTGCGCACCCGGCGACGTCGTGGTGTCGCTGCCGATCGTCATGGACGCCGGCGGCATCCATGCCGTCGGCTACTCGAACGACTACCCCGGCGGCTACGCCGAGCAGCTCGTCCTGTCCGACATGCTGACCATGAAGGTGCCCAACGGGCTCCACCCCGAGCTGGCAGCGCTCACCGAGCCGATGGCCGTCGGCCTGCACGCCGTGGAGATGAGCCGCGTGACGCCGCGGCACGCGGCGGTCGTCCTCGGCTGCGGGCCCGTCGGCCTGGCCGTGATCGCCGCCCTGCGCCTCGCCGGCGTCGAGACGATCGTGGCAGCCGACTACTCGACGGCCCGCCGGACACTCGCGCTCACGATGGGGGCGACCGAGGCGGTCGACCCGTCGCAGGAAGGCGCAGTGGACGCCTGGCGTCGCGTCGACGGACGACGGCAGCTGGTCGTCTTCGAAGCCGTCGGCGTCCCTGGGATGCTCGACGCCGCCATGGTCGATGCGCCACGTGCATCGCAGATCGTGGTCGTCGGCGTGTGCATGGCACCCGACACCGTCCGACCGATGATCGCCGTCGGCAAGGAGCTCAACCTGCAGTTCGTGCTCGGCTACGACCCGCTGCAGTTCCAGACCACGCTGAACCGGATCGCGGACGGTGAGCTCGACGTGTCGCCGATGGTCACCGGCCGTGTCGACCTCGACGGCGTGGCCGAGGCGTTCACCGCCCTCGGCGACCCCGAGGCCCATGCGAAGATCCTGGTCGTTCCCGGCGCGACCACCTGAGCTCCGACCCCGACGTCCTCCCGTTCTGTTCGGCGTTTCACAAGGTTTTCCTTGTGAAACGCCGAACAGAACGGGAGGTGGCGTCGTCAGCGGAGGGGGTCGCGGGCCACGAGCGCGCGGTCGCGGCCGCTGAGGTCGGGGGCCAGATCTGCCTGGCCGAAGTGCGCCAGTGCCAGCGCGACCGCTGTCGGGCCCTGCTCGGGCGACAGCTCGCACACGAGCACACCGCTGTCGGTGAGCCAGCGGTGTGCATCGGCGACGATCGTGCGGATGTCGTCGAGCCCGTCGGCCCCAGCGAACAGCGCGGCGGGCGGTTCCCAGTCGGCCACGGACGCCGGCAGCTCGGCGATCGTCGCCACGTAGGGAGGGTTCGACACGATCAGGTCCACCGCGCCCACCAGCTCGTCGGCCAGAGCGGAGAACCACTCCCCCTGCTCGATGCGGACCCGGGCCCCCGCCCGTCCGATGCCGGCCAGGTTGGCCCGAGCGACGTCGAGCGCATCCGGGCTCACGTCGGTGGCCCAGACCGAAGTGCGGACGCGCTCGGTGGCGATCGCCAGTGCGATCGCACCGGAGCCGGTGCCGAGGTCCACCACCGTGGTCGGACGATCCCCGCCACCCATGGCATCGAGCTCGCGGAGCGCCACCTCCACCACCTGCTCGGTCTCCGGCCGTGGGATCAGCACGCGACGGTCGACCATGAGGTCGAGGTGGCGGAATGGCCAGTGTCCGAGCACGTGCTGCAGCGGCTCCCCGCGACTGCGTCGACGAACCATCGCGTCGAGGTGCGCCACGCCCCGGCGGGTGGCGAGCTCGTCGAGGACCATGAACAGCTCACGATCCTCCACCCCAGCGGCCTCGGCGACGATGCGTGCGGCGTCCAGCATCGGGTCCGTCTCGTCCTCTCCGTCAGGCCCGTCGGGAGCGACGACTCGCAGCGCGTCGCCGGCGTCGGCCAGGAGCTGACGCCAGGTGACGGTGCCGGACGTCCCGTCGGTCACCACATCGACCTCACGACGTCGACCTCATGTCAGTTCGGCGAGCTTGCGGGTCTGATCATCGGCCACGAGCGCGTCGCTGAGGGTGCCCAGTTCGCCGGCCAGCACCCGATCGAGCGAGTACAGGGTGAGCCCGATGCGATGATCGGTGACCCGGTTCTCCTTGAAGTTGTACGTCCGGATCTTCTCGCTGCGTCCGCCGCCGCCGATCTGGGCCCGCTTCTGACCCGACGCCTCGGCCGCCGCCTTGTCCTGCTCCAGCTGCAGCAGGCGCGCCCGGAGGACCCGCATCGCCTTGGCCCGGTTCTGCAGCTGGCTCTTCTCGTCCTGCATCGCCACCACGAGCCCGGTCGGCACGTGGGTGACGCGCACCGCCGAGTCGGTGGTGTTGACCGACTGACCGCCCGGCCCGGAGGAGCGGTACACGTCGATCTGCTGGTCGTTGGGATCGATCCGGACGTCGACCTCGTCAGCCTCGGGCAGCACGACCACCGTGGCCGACGACGTGTGGACACGACCCTGGGACTCCGTCACGGGGACGCGCTGGACGCGGTGCGGTCCGGCCTCGAACTTCATGCGAGTCCACACGTCGTCGCCGGCGATTCGCACCACCGCCTCGCTCACGCCACCCAGGTCCGACGGCTGCGACGACAACACCTCGATCGTCCACCCCTGACGCTCGGCGAAGCCTCGGTACATCTCCAAGAGGTCGCGGGCGAAGAGGTTGGCCTCCTCGCCCCCCTCTGCGCCGCGCAGCTCGACGATCACGTCGCGGTCGTCGTTGGGGTCACGCGGCAGCAACAGCACGCGCAGCTCCTCCTCCAGCCGAGCGATCGACTCCCGAGCGGCGTTGGCCTCCGATCGCCACACCTCGCGCTCGCCGCCGCTCGACGCGGCAAACAGCTCTTCTGCCGCGGCCAGGTCGTCGGTGGCGGTCCGCAGCTCGCGTGCCCGCTCGACGACCGGCTGCAACGCCCGATACCGGCGCGACAGCTCCACGTATCGCCGCTGATCGGCCACCACCTCGGGGTCGGCCAGGCGAGCCTCGGTGTCGGTCAGCTCCCGCTCGAGCGCCTCGGCCCGGCTCAGCAGCGACGTGTCGCTCACGACGGGACGTCCCACGGCGCCGTCACGGTCCGCACCTCGGCCGGTTCCCTCAGCAGGCCGGCCAGTCGGTCGAGCGTCGCCAGACGATCGCGTTCGGCCACGACGAGAACGAGGCGAGCCGAAGGCGACTGCCACTCCCGGGTGTCGGCGGCAACGGGCACGAAGCTCAGATCCGCGCCGACCGAGCACACGACCACCACGGGTTCGCCGTCGTGGTCCGCACCCAACGCCGCGGCAGGCGTCACGTCGCGCACGCTCTCGCTGCGGACGGTCGTTCCGATCGGCTCCAGCGACCGAGCACCGACCCGACCGGGATCCTCGACCAACGACCGACGCAGCCACCGCTCCCGGGCCATCCGGGTCAGCGGGTGAGTCGAGCTGCCGGCGACGCGCTCGGCGCGGACCATGGCGACCGAGCGGGCGAGCGTGACGGTCGGCTCCTCGCCCTGGTGCATCGCTGCGACCGCGTCCCGATCGAAGCGTCCGACGCCCGCCTCCAAGTGCAGGGCGCCATCGCCACCCGACTCCACCGGCCAAAGGACCAGGCGGGCCACCTCGAGTCCCTGGACCTCGCCCCGGATCACCCCGTCCTCGACGACGACCTCCAGTCCGGCGTCTCGGAGCTGCGCGCTGAGGCGATCCGTCTCGGCTGATCGCGGCGTCGCCACGTGCTCCGGCAGCGGAGATGCCTCCACCGACACCGATCCCGCCCCCTGCACCGAGCGCACCTCGACCGGCACCGAGAAGTAGCCCGCCATCCGAGCGACGTCGCCGGCCAGATCATCGGTGAACAACGTCAGCGTCGACGCGCCCTGCCGCAGCGCCCAGGCGATGGATCCGGCCAGCGTGGCCGCATCCGCTGTGTTCGAGAGGACGAACGCCTTGGCTTCGTCGCTCGCTGCCGCGTTGACGCCGACGGAGACCGCCTCGAGGTCCGCGCCGGTCAGCCCGCGGACCAGGGCGCCCAGCTGGGCGCGCAGCAGACGGGCGCGCTGCTCGTCGCTGAGGACCATCCCCTCAGCCCTCGGTTCCGGACATCAGCCCCCGGCCGAGGGCACCAGCACTCGGCCCGACAGCATGTCGCTGGGTCTGCGTCACTCCGCCGCGTCGGCGGCTTCGGCCTTGGCAGCCGACTTGCGGCGCTTGCCGTAGCGGCGCTCGAAGCGCTCGACCCGGCCGGCCGTGTCCACGATCTTCATCTGGCCCGTGAAGAACGGGTGGGTGAAGGCCGAGATCTCGACCTTGGCGAGCGGGTACTCGTTTCCGTCGTCCCACGTGACCGTCTCGTTGGTCTCGATCGTGGACTTCGTCAGGAACTTGTCACCCGACGACGTGTCCTGGAACACGACGTAGCGGTAGTTCGGGTGGATGCCAGGCTTCATGGTTGCTTGCGCTCCGTGGTCCGGATCCCGGTTTCCGAGCGGGACCCTCAGTGGTTGGAGGGACGGATCAGTATGGCAGGGCTGCGGGAGAAGGTCCCAATGGCGGGCAGCGATCAGCTGGCGACGCCAGGGGCCTTGGCGATCTCGGCCAGGAACACCTCGTTGTTCGGGAACTTGCGCATCCGGTCGATGAGCAGCTCCAGTCCGGCGCCGGTGTTGCCTTCTGCGGCCAGGCCGGAGAGCACCCGTCGAAGCTTCCACACCTGCTGGAGCTGAGTGCGCTCGAAGAGGAGCTCCTCGTGGCGGGTCGACGACGCGTCGACGTCGATTGCCGGGTAGATGCGCTTCTCCGCGGCACGGCGATCGAGGCGGAGCTCCATGTTGCCGGTGCCCTTGAACTCCTCGAAGATCACCTCGTCCATCTTGGAACCGGTCTCGACCAGCGCCGTGGCGAGGATGGTGAGCGAGCCGCCCTCCTCCACGTTGCGGGCCGCACCGAAGAACTTCTTGGGCGGGTACAGCGCTCCGGTGTCGATCCCACCGGACATGATGCGGCCGGTGGCCGGCGCCGCCAGGTTGTAGGCGCGGGCCAGGCGGGTGATGCCGTCGAGGATGATCACGACGTCCTTGCCGTCCTCGACCAGGCGCTTGGCACGTTCGGCGGCGAGCTCGGCGACCTGGGTGTGCTCGTCGGAGGGCCGGTCGAAGGTCGAAGCGATGACATCGCCCTGGACCGAGCGACGCATGTCGGTGACCTCCTCGGGCCGCTCGTCGACGAGCAGCACCATCAGGTGCACCTCGGGGTTGTTGCGCTCGATCGCCTGGGCGATCGTCTTCATGATCGTGGTCTTGCCCGCCTTGGGCGGCGACACGATCAGACCCCGCTGGCCCTTGCCGATCGGGGCGATCAGGTCGACGATCCGCGACGTCATGTCCCCGGGCTGATCCTCACGCTCCAGGCGCAGACGCTCGTCCGGGAACAGCGGGGTGAGGTCCTCGAACCGGCGTCGGTCACGGGCGAGCTCGGGGTCTGCGCCGTTCACCTTGTCGATGCGCAGCAGCGCCGGGTTCTTCTCGCCACGGGCCGCCGGACGGCTCGCGCCCTCCAGGAAGTCGCCCTTGCGGAGGCCGAGCTGACGGGTCTGCTTGACCGAGACGTACACGTCGTCACGGCTGGGCAGGAAGCCCTTGACCCGCAGGAAGCCGTAGCCCTCGTCGCGCAGGTCCAGGTAGCCGGTCACCTCGACGGGCTCACCGTCCCAGTTGTCGTTCTGCGACTGCTGACCGACGTCGTCGCCCTGGCGGTCGCGATCACGACCCCGACGGCGACGGCGACGGCGGTTGCCCGGCTCCGCGTCGCCCTGCTGACCGGCCTGGTTCTGGCCCTGCTTCCCCGGCTCCGCATCGCCCTGCTGACCGGCCTGGTTCTGGCCCTGCTTCCCCGGCTCCGCGTCGCCCTGCTGACCGGCCTGGTTCTGGCCGCGGCCCTGGTTCTGGTTGCGGTTCTGGCCGCCGCGGCCCTGACCGTCGCCCTTGGCCCGCGAACCGCCCGCCCTGGTGCGGGCGGCGGACTCGTCGGCACCTGAGCCATCGTCGAGGACAGCATCGTCGTCCCCACCAGCGCCGTCACCGGCCGCTGCGTCCTCCGCCGCGTGGTCGGCCGCGTCGTGGGCTGCGTCGTCGACCGGGGCGTCGCCGCCGGACTCCGCTGCACCATCGCGGGCCTCGTCGCCACCGGTGGCGTCGGCGGCAGGCTCGGCGGTCGACTCGCTGGACGTGACGCCGGCGAGGTCGAGGATCATGGCGATGATGTCGGCCTTCTTGGTGCGGCTGGTGGGCTTGCCGCCCAGCGCCTCTGCGATCGTGGCGAGCTCGGCGCGGTCCTTGCGCTCCAGGCCGTCGACGTCGATCGAGTCAAGACTCACGATGGTGATGTCCCTTGTGTTCTTGCAGCGGCACGGGTCGCGGCTGCGGTGCGGTGACCGGGACCCCGACGATGGCGGGGGTTCGATCTGAGTCGACCGGAAGAGGGGGCCAGGGGAATCGGGGGATTCCCACCGGTTGAACCACCGCCGGGCCCCGGCCGGACCGGGTGCTCGGGTGCGGGACTGCGGATGGATCGACAGCGATCGGACAGGCCGGAACCGGCCCGTTCGAGATCTGCCGCCCCTTCAGCCCCCGCCGGCGCGACGAAGGTCACCCTACCGGTCCTGGAACCGACGCGGCAACCGACCCCCGGCGACCCGAGATGAAGATCGTTCACCTCTCGACGCCCGTGTCGGCCGCTCGACCGCCGCGACGACGGGCTGGCCGGAGGTCAACCGGCGAGGAGCCGACCCATGAGCTCGTGGCCCGGGACCACTCGAGATTCCGCCACCGCGGACTCCGTGTACACGCCGCCCGGTCCGTCGTTCGCGCTGTCGACCAGCACGTACGGCACCGGATCGGGCGTGTGGGTCCGCAGGCCGAGCGGCGTGGCGTGGTCGGGCAGCAGCAGCAGGCGCCACGGACCCATCGCGTCGAGCGCAGGCACCAGGCCGGCCAGGATCTCGGAATCCCACAACTCGAGCGAGCGGACCTTCTCCGCAGCATCACCGGCGTGGCCCGCCTCGTCGGTGGCCTCCACGTGGATGACGAACAGGTCGAGTCCTCCGGCCAACCCGGCCACGGCGGCGTCGCGCTGCGCGGCGTAGTCGGTGTCGTAACCCGGTGTCGCGCCCTCGACGTCGGGCAGCGCCATGTCGGTCAGGACGCCCAGACCCCGCACGAGGTCGACCGCCGTGGTGATCCCGCCCGTGACGCCGTGCTGCACGGCGAAGTCGGGCATGGACGGCTGGAAGCCCTGACCCCACAACCAGATCTGGTTGGCGTCGACCTGCGGATGACGGGCGAGCACCTCGCGGCTTGCCTCCATGAGGGCGCTGACCCGCTCCGCCGCTGCGCCGGTCGGCCACACGCTCGGTCGGCCGGTCAGGTCATGGGGTGGGACGCACTCCGCGTCGAGCCAGTCGGCGGGGGCGACGAGGATGTGGCGGTATTCGACGCCGGCGTGGAACTCCAGATCCGAGCCCGACTTGCCGCGACCCAGCGTTGCGTCGAGGTCCTCGACCACCGCCGCCGCGTCCTCGGTCGACGGATGCCCGCCGGCGAAGTCGACCATCGTGGCATCGTCGCCGACCGTCACCAGGTTGCAGCGGTAGGCCAGACGATCGGCGGGGAGCTTGAGCCCGAGCGACGCGGCCTCGATCGGTGCACGACCGGTGTGGAACTCCGCAGGGTCATAGCCCAGGATCGACATGTTGCCCACGTCGCTGCCCGGCGCCATCCCGTCAGGGATCACCCCCGCGCGCCCGACCGTGCCTCGGGCGGCGAGGGCATCGAGCACCGGGGTGTTCGCCACCTCCAGCGGCGTGCGACCGCCCAATCCATCGAACGGCTCGTCGGCGCAGCCGTCGGGAACGCAGACCACGTACTTCACCCTCCACCCTCCTTCACTGCACTCTCGTTCACGGCACTCTCGTTCACGACACTCTCGTTCACGACAGCGCGCGCTCGGTCACGACCCGACAGTCTGGCCGACACGATCCACCCCACCGAACTTGGGCACCATGGACCAGTCAGTCGTCTCTCGTGCCCGAGGTGCGCGAGATCTCCTCCGCGAGACCACGAACTTGGGCACCAGGGACCACCGCGTAGTCCCTGGTGCCCAAGTTCGGTGTCGTGCGCCATCTCCACGATTGTCAACGGGGACCGATACCCGCTGACAAACGCGTGCGAGATGAGGTCCCATCGAGACGTGCGCAACGAGGACCACCAACTCCTGGCCCGGCTCGCCGCGACCCAGCACGGCGTGTTCCACCTCGCCCAGGCCGAGGCGCTCGGCGCGGCACGACGGAACCTGCGGTACGCCGAGCGGGCCGGCGGGCTCGAGCCGGTGCATTCTCGGGTGTGGCGGATGCCGGGCAGCCCGGCCACGGAGCGACAGGCGGTCTGGGCGGCAGTGCTCCAAGTCGGCCGAGGAGCTGTCGACGGCTCGGTCGTGGCCAGCCACGAGGCGTGCTTCGCCGTGCGAGGGATCGACCATGTGCCGTTCGAGGTCGCGGTCAGCACACACGAGCGCGGCAACCAACACCACCCAGGGATCCGCGTCCACCGCTTCTGCGACCTCCTGCCCGACATGATCGAGCTGGTCGACGGCGTCCCGGCGACCACGGTCCCGCGAGCCGTCGTCGACGTTGCGTCGGTCTTCCGTCGGCATCGGATGGAGGATCTGCTGGACCGGCTCACCATCACCGATCGGGCAACCACGCTCGGCGCAGTGCATCGGGCCCTCCGTCGGAGCAATCGACGCGGCCGCCGCAACATCGCGGTCCTGCAGGAGCTGCTCGACGCCAGGGATCAGGAGGTCCCACGCAGCATCGCCGAGCGGGATGCGGATGACCTCCTGGCCCGGTCCGATCTCCCGCCACCGATCCGCGAGTACCCACACCCGGGCTGGGAGCTCGGACCGGCCTTCGTCGACCGAGCATGGCCGGATGCGATGCTCATCCTCGAGATCGACAGCCGGTCCTGGCATTCCCGGGAGCGCGACATGGCGAAGGATCGGGCACGCGACCGCTCGGCGGGGGCGGCCGGCTGGTACACAGCGCGGCTCATCCACCGAGAGATCGCCGACGAACCGTCCGCCGCGATCGCCGACATCGTCGGCATCCACCAACGCCGCTTGGCCCAGCTGCACGCCTGACCGATCGCAGCCCGAACTTGGGCACTACAGACCACCAGTCGGTCGCTCATGCCCAAGAACGGTCACCGGCACCGATCGCAGCCCGAACTTGGGCACAACAGACCACCAGCCGGTCGCTCATGCCCAAGAACGGGCTCGCCGGCGATCGGGTGGGCGGGCGAGCAGACGAGCCGGCGCGGTCGGATCAGTCGGTCGTCGCGATGGCACGACGGACCAGGGCCTGGACGGCGGCCAGGTCGGCGTCGCAGTGCTCCACCCGCTCGTCGCGCTCGAACAGGTCGCTCAAGCTGTCGGGCAACGCGGGGCGGATCCCGACCGCAGCCTGCACCGCGTCGGGGAACTTCGCCGGGTGGGCGGTGGCCAGGCAGACGACCGGCACCGACGCGTCGCTCAACACCCCCGCGTCGACGAGCCGCTCGGCGACGCCGATGCCGATCGCCGTGTGCGGGTCGACGAGCAGACCCGTGCGCTGCTGCACCGAGCGGATGACCGCGGCGGCGGACTCGTCGTCGAGCCGACCGCAGTCGAACTCGCCCTGCAGCAGCCCGAGCACCTCGGTCGACACCGACACGGTCCCATCCGCTCGGAACGCCGCCATGAGGTCGGCGACGGCGGCGCCGTCACGGCCGATCACCTCGAACAGCAGGCGCTCCAGGTTGGAGCTGACCTGGATGTCCATCGACGGGCTGGTGGTCGGGACGACCTCGGTGACCTCCATCGTCCCGGTCGTGAAGAACCGGGTGAGGATGTCGTTTCGGTTGGAGGCGACGACCAGGCGGTCGATCGGCAGGCCCATCCGCTTGGCGACCCAGCCGGCGAGGATGTTGCCGAAGTTGCCCGTCGGGACCACGAAGCTGACCGGAGCGCCGGGCTCCGGGGCGACCGCCAGGTACGACGTGACGTAGTAGACGACCTGCGCCATGACCCGGGCCCAGTTGATCGAGTTGACAGCGGAGAGGTGGACCTCGTCACGGAACTCGACGTCGGCGAAGGCCGCCTTCACGAGGTCCTGGCAGTCGTCGAACGTGCCCGGCAGCGCCACGGCGTGGGCGTTCGAGGCGCCCAGCGTGGTCATCTGGCGGCGCTGCACCTCCGACGTCCGACCGTCGGGGAACAGGATGACGATGTCGACGCACTCGCGGTCGGCGCACGCGTGCATGGCGGCCGAGCCGGTGTCGCCGGACGTGGCCCCGAGCACGCAGACCCGCTCGCCCCGGGCTGACAGCACGTGGTCGAAGAGCCGGCCGACGAGCTGCAGCGCCACGTCCTTGAACGCGAGCGTCGGGCCGCGGAACAGCTCGAGCAGGTGCAGCTCGGGGCCCGCCGACTCGGAGAGCACGGCGTCGCCGGAGGCGCCGGTGCCCCCCGCGCCGCCCAGCGGGACGACCGGGCACACGTCGGGCGTGTCGAAGGTGGCGTAGGCCTCGGCGACGATCCGCTCGAACGACTCGCGGTCCACCGCGCCGGACAGGGGCCGGCCGTCGTCGTCGACGTCGCCGTCGACGAACGGCCACATGACGGCGACGGCGACCTCGGGGTAGGTCCGGCCGGCGAGCTCGGCGAGCGGTGGGAGCTCGGGCCAGCGCTCCGGCAGGTACAGACCGCCGTCGTCGGCGAGCCCGGCGAGGAGCACGTCGGAGAACCCGAGCACGGGCGCGGCGCCGCGGGTGGAGACGTAGCGCACGACCGAGCCGATCAGTCCTGGCCGATGACCCGGAGCACCGACCCGACGGACCGGACGGCGTCGAGCCCGCGCAGCTCCTGGAGGGTCGAGCGCAGATCGGCCTCTCGGGCGGAGTGCGTGATGAACGTGAGGCGGGCGCCGCCTGCAGACCCTTCGGGGTCGAGCCCCTCCTGCTCCATCGAGCGGATCGACACGCCGTGGGCGCCGAAGACGCCGGCGACGGCGGCCAGCACGCCGGGACGGTCGGCGACCTCGATGCTCAGGTAGAACTCCGAGCGCAGGTCGTCGATGGGTCGGATGCGGGCCTTGCCGAACGAGCCGAGCGAGGCGTGGGTGCCCTTGGCCAGGTTGGCCGCCGCGTCGATCACGTCACCGAGCACCGCCGACGCGGTCGGGAAGCCGCCGGCGCCCCGGCCGTAGAACATCAGGTCGCCGACCGCTGCGCCCTCGACGAACACGGCGTTGAAGCTGTCGCGCACCGAGGCCAGGGGGTGGTCGTCGGGCACCATCGCCGGGTGCACCCGGACGGCGACCGAGCCGTCGTCGAACCGCTCGGCGATGGCGAGCAGCTTGATCTGGTAGCCGAGCCGGAGGGCGTGGCCGATGTCGGCCGACGTCACCCCGGCGATCCCCTCGTGGAACACGTCGCCGGCGACCACCTTGGAGCCGAACGCGATCGTGGCGATGATCGCGGCCTTGGCCCCCGCGTCGAAGCCCTCGACGTCTGCGGTCGGGTCCCGCTCGGCGTAGCCCAGGCTCTGCGCCTCGGCCAGCGCCTCGGCGTAGCTCCAGCCCTCCTCGGTCATCTTGGTGAGGATGTAGTTGGTCGTGCCGTTGACGATCCCCATGACGCGTGACACGTCCTCGCCGACCAGCGACTCGCGCAGCGATCGGACGAGCGGGATGCCGCCGGCGACGGCGGCCTCGAACAACAGGTCCACGCCGGAGGACTCGGCCACGGCGTACAGCTCGCTGCCGACGTTCGCGAGCAGCTCCTTGTTGGCCGTGACCACCGGCTTGCCCGCCTTGAGTGCGTCGACGATCAGCTCCCGGGCCGGCTCGATGCCCCCGATGACCTCCACGACGAGGTCCACGTCGGGATCCGTCGCCACCGACTCGGCGTCCGTCGTCAGCACGTCGGCAGGGAGGTCGACGCCGCGCTCCTTGGACAGCGACCGCACCGCCACGCGGGCGACGGCCAACCGCAGCCCGGTGCGCGCCGCGATCTCGTCGCCCCGCTCACGGACCAGCTCGACCAGCGCCGCGCCCACGTTGCCGCAGCCCAGCAGGCCGATGTTGACGGGTCGCTCAGCGCTCGACGGGGTGCTCACCGGGTCCACGCTACCGGTCGTCGTGCGCGGTCAGCCGACGTCGGTGGCGAGCAGGTCCTCGATCGTCTCGCGCCGGACCACCAACCGGGCGTCGCCGTCGGCGGCGAACACGACGGCGGGCCGGAAGACCTTGTTGTAGTTGGAGCCCATCGAGTGGCCGTAGGCGCCGGTGACCGGCGTGGCGATGACGTCGCCGACGGCCAGGTCGGCGGGCACCCGACCCTCGCGGACCAGCAGGTCGCCCGACTCGCAGTGCTTGCCGACGAGACGGATCGGCATCTCCCGCCGAGACGTCGCCGCCCGGGGCAGGAACGTCTCGTAGCCGCTGCCGTAGAGGACCGGTCGGGGGTTGTCGCTCATCCCGCCGTCGACCGACACGTAGGTGCGCACGCCGGGGATGAACTTCACGGTGCCGACCGTGTACGCGGTGACCGCGGCGGCGCCGACGATCGCCCGCCCGGGCTCGATGCCGATCTCGGAGCGGATGCCCATCGACCGGCACGCGTCGAGCACGGCGGTCGCCCACTCCGTGATGCTCGGCGCCGACTCCCCCGCCACGTACGCCACGCCCAGCCCCCCGCCGACGACGAGCTCGGGCAGGTCGGCCTCGACGACGAACGGGGCGACGGCCCCCAGGCCCTCGAGGAAGTTGGCGACGCTGAACACCTGCGACCCGATGTGCAGGTGCAGGCCGACGAGGTCGAGGGCGGTCGACCCCCGGGCGCGGACGAGCGCGTCGTCGGCCTGGCCGGTCGACAGCGGGAACCCGAACTTGGAGTCCAGGTTGCCGGTCTGCACGTGCTCGTGGGTGTGGACCTCGATGCCGGGGTTGACGCGAAGCAGCACCCGCGGCGCCGGCAGACCGGACGCCACGAGCGATTCGATGCGGTCGATCTCGTCGTCGCTGTCGACGACGATCCGGCCGACGCCGACCTCGAGGGCCAGCCGCAGCTCCTCGACCGACTTGTTGTTGCCGTGCAGGACGGTGCGCTCCGGCGGTACGCCCGCGGCGAGCACGACCTGCAGCTCGCCTCCGGTGGCGACGTCGATGCGCATGCCCTCCTCGTGCGCCACGCGGGCCATGGCCCGGCAGAGGAAGGCCTTGGAGGCGTAGGTCGCACCGTCGCCCAGGACGGCGACGGCCTCGCGGCAGCGCGCTCGCAGGTGGGCCTCGTCGTAGACGAACAGCGGGGTGCCGAAGCGCTCCGCCAGTTCGAGCACGTCGCAACCGCCGATCGACAGCCGACCGTCGTCGGCGAACGTCGCGGTGTCGGGCAGGAGCTCTGCGGGCAGCGGTTCGTCCACGGCGGAGGTGCTCAGTCGGATGCGGCCGCGACACCGGTGCCGGAGCCGAGATCGGCGTCGTCGGCCGGCAGGCGGTCCATCTGGTCCGGCGCGCTCACGCCGAGCAGGCCGAGCCCGACGCGCAGGCCGACGCCCGCTGACTCGGCCAGCCACCACCGTGCCTGGCGCAGCTCGTCGGGCGTGTCCGGATGCAGGATCGGGCAGTCGTGGTAGAAGCCGTGGACGGCGGCGGCCAGCTCCCGGACCCACGTGGTGACCTTGTGCGGCGCTCGCTCGCGCGCCGCGAGGACCACCACCTCGGGCAGCGCCTCCAGCTGGCGGAGCACCTCGAGCTCCCGCTCGTGGGTCAGCACCGACAGGTCGACCTCGGCGAGCGGCCGACGCTCGATCCCCCGCTCGACGGCCACCCGACCGATCGACGCGATCCGGGCGTTGGCCATCTGCACGTAGAAGACGGGGTTCTCGTTCGACTGCTGGACGATCAGCCCGAGGTCGACGGTCTGCGGCGAGTCCACCGACTGCAGGAGGTAGGTGAGGCGCACCGCGTCGGCGCCGACCTCGTCGACCAGGTCCTCGAGCGTGATGAGGTCGCCGGCTCGCTTGGAGATCCTGACCTCCTCGCCGTCGCGCTCCAACCGCACGAGTTGGGTGATCACGACCTCCAGGTCATCGGGATCGTGGCCGAGGGCCTGGATGGCCGCCTTCATCCGGGCGACGTAGCCGTGGTGGTCCGCGCCCCACACGTTGATGACCAGGTCGACGTCCCGAGCGAACTTGTCGCGGTGGTAGGCGATGTCGGGCAGCAGGTAGGTGTACTCGCCGTCGCCCTTGACGAGCACCCGGTCCTTGTCGTCGCCGAAGACGGTCGACCGCAGCCACACGGCTCCGTCGCGGTCCTCGACCATGTCGCGCTCGCGGAGGTCGGCCAGGGTCTCGTCGATGGCACCCGAGGCCAGGAGGCTCCGCTCGGAGAACCAGGTGTCGAACTCGACGCCGAGGGATGCGAGCACCCGGCGCTGGTCCGCGAGCGCGTGCGCTTCGCCCCAGTCGAGGGGATCCGCGTCGGCCGGCATCTGCTCGGCCCAGTCGACGATGTACTGGCCCATGTAGCCGCCCTCGGGCGGCTCCTGACCCGCGGCGCGGGTGGCCAACGACTGCGCGAACGCCTGCATCTGCACGCCGCGGTCGTTCACGTAGAACTCGTCGGACACCTCGTGGCCGACGAAGCGCAGGAGGCGGGCCAGGCTGTCGCCGTACACGGCGCCGCGGGCGTGGCCGGCGTGCACCGGGCCGGTGGGGTTGGCCGACACGTACTCGACCATCACCCGTGTGCCGGCGCCGCGGTCGGACCGGCCGTAGTCGTCGCCGGCGTCGAGCACGGTGGCGATCAGCTCGTGGAGCCAGCCCGGGTCGAGGCGGAAGTTCACGAAGCCCGGACCCGCGACCTCGACGCCGACGACGTGGCGCGGCGGATCGGCCATCAGCGCGTCGGCGACCTGCTGGGCCAGCTCCCGAGGGTTGCGCCCGGCCTTCTTGGCGGTCGCCATGGCCACGTTCGACGAGAACTCGCCGTGCTCGCGCCGAGCCGGACGCTCCAGGTGGACGACGGCGGGGGCGTCGACGCCGAGCGACACGAGGGTGTCGCCGAGGGCGGCGGTCAGGGCATCACGCATGAGGTCCGGATCGTACCGGCGCCGCCGTCGTCCCCATGAAGTCCGATTCAGGGTTCCACCATGCCTCGGCTAGGGTCGTCGGCCGCCGCCCTCGTAGCTCAGGGGATAGAGCATCGGCCTCCGGAGCCGTGTGCGCAGGTTCGAATCCTGCCGAGGGCACCACCGAGATCCACCGGTTTCCCTTCGGACGCTCGAGATGGACGCAACATCGGGCGCTCGTCCCGCATCGTTGTCGGTATGAGGGAGTCTCGGGCCTCTGGCCAAGGCCAGGTCGCGGAGGAGATCGCGGCGCTCTACGACGTCGAACGGGTGCCGATGCTCGGCCTGGCGACCCTGATGGTCGGTTCCTCGCACCTCGCCGAAGAGGTCGTGCACGACGCGTTCGCCCAGATCGCGACGCGGTGGGCTGAGCTCGACAACCCCGGTGGCTACCTCCGCACCACCGTGGTCAACGGGTGCAACTCACTGCTGCGCCGACGGGCGACGCAGCGACGACTGGACCCTCCGACGGCGGTGATCCCATCCGAGGCACCGACCGAGCTCGTCGAGCTGTACGAGGCGCTTGCCACCCTCCCGATGCGCCAGCGATCAGTGCTCGTGTGCCGATACCTCATCGATCTGCCCGACGACGAGATCGCCGCCTCGCTCGGATGCACGAGCTCCACCGTTCGCTCGCTCGCACACCGGGGCCTGCACGCGCTGCAGAAGGAGTTGTCATGACCGATCTCGAGGAGCGACTCCGCTCAGACCTGCCGAAGCTGGCCCAACTGGTCGGGTCGCACGCCGCCGAGGCGTCGACCGCCCCACTCGCGCCACAGGACAGGACCCGACACAGCCGTCGGTGGCTCACGATGGCTGCAGCCGTCGCCGCGGCAGCGGTCATCGCCGTGCTCGGCTGGACTCGACTCCACGACGGGAACCCCATCGACATCGACGCCGCCCAGGACTCCTCGGTTCCTCCTGTCCGCAGCCCACAGATCTTCGTCGAGTCCGACGGCTTGCTCGACGGCACGACCACCGTGACCGTCTCGGGAGAGGGGTTCGAGCCTGCGACGCAGGTCGGCGTCGCCCAGTGCAGCGCCGCTCCGCAGACCGAGGCGTTCTCCGACCTCTGCGCCGGAGGCGCGGTGTCCGCGATGACCGACCAGGATGGCCGGTTCACCGCAGCGTTCACCCCGAGCACTCAGATCAAGGTGCCCGCGACCGGCGATGTCGACTGCGCGGCGTCACCCGGCGCCTGCGTCCTCGCAGCGGCCCCGATCGGCGAGACATCGACCGTGGCGATCGCGATGCTGTCGTTCACCGAGCGCGCCGCCGGGCCGTACGACGACGCGTCGATCGTGGTGCTCGGCCCGATCGAACAGCACGAAGGCAGGAACCGTGTCCACGTCGAGGCCACCGGCTTCCCAGCCGGCGAGCGCGTCGCCATCTCCGTCTGTGTCAAGCGCGACGACGGATCTCCCGACGTCGACGTCTGCGATCTGGAGCACTCGCTGATCATCGAGCGCTTCGACCCGGGTCGAACCAACGCCGGGGAGCTGGTCCTTCCACGGCTGGAAGGCGACACCGGAGTCCTGGACTGTGCGGCGACACCCGACCGCTGCATCATCACCACCGGCTCCACCACCACCCCCACCGTCTCCACGCCGATCCAGCCGTAGCCCTCACATCGGGCGTGACCGAGATCCAGCCGACTGGGCCGCAGCGGCGTTCGCATCGGACCGGCGGCTGATGCATCGGCACCCGATGGCCTCATCGCCCCCCAGCGTCGTCGGGCCATGCGTCCTGCAGGGCGAGCGCACCGGCCGCGAGCAGTCGGAGCGACGCTGCCATCTCATCTCGACCGTCGATCCCTTCGGCGAGACGACGGAGCTCCACGCCTTCGATGATCGCGATCGCGGCCGTGGCGAAGCCTGCAGCATCGTCGATGCCGATCGTGCTGGCGACCGCCTCGGCAAGTTGCCGCATCGCTGCGAGCACCGGCGCCACGATCTCGCGGAGATCAGCGCGACGTGCCGCGTTGAGGTACACCTCGAAGTGGGCGAGCACGAGGTCCAGACCGCTCGAGGTGAGGAGCTCAGCGACGGCATCCGCGATCTCGGCCGGCGATGCGCTCGACTCGGTGAGCGCATCGGTGATCGCCGCGTAGTCGGCGATCCTCGCGGCGTAGTGGGTCTCGATCGCCGCGCGCTCCAGCTGGGCACCGGATCCGAAGTAGTAGCTGGTCGCGCTGAGGCTGACACCGGCACGTCGTGCGACGGCACGGTGGGTGACGCCGGCCATCCCTCGTTCGGCAAGGACCTCCAACGCTGCGTCGAGGATGCGCTGCCTCGCCTGTTGGCTCCGGTCCTGGGCGGGTTCGCGAAGCCCCATCGGCCGCACGATACCGGTCGCTCACCGACCAGCCCGGGGCCCAGCGTGGGCGAGGACCGCCGTCGTCAGATCGCGAAGCAGTCGAGTGTGATGGGTCGCTTGGACAAGGCGTCGTCGATGCCGGATGCGGTGGTGCCATCGACCGCGAGCAGCAGGTGACCGAGGATGCGCAGCGGGCACTGCTCCTGGATCACGACGTTGGTGACGTCCCCTGGACCGCGCATCAAGTTGTTCGTGTAGGGGAAGACGATCTCGTCGTAGATCGTGGTGATGTTGACGTAGTGGACGCCCGGCAGCGCGTCGTTGGGCTCGTTGAGCGACCTCATGAAGTCCGATCCCTGCGCGACCTGTTGGCAGATGACGATGCCGAGGCAGTTGAACCCGATCAGGACGCCCAGGCTCGCCAGCGGTGAGCCGTACTGGACGCCGCTGAGCGCGACCAGGGTGTCGACGTGCGGCGCGAGGCCGAGGAACTTCATCGCATAGCGGGCGAGCACGACGCCCTGCGAGTGGCCGACGATGTCGACCTTCGAGCGCCCGGTGTCCTCGAGCACCCGCTCCACGTAGGCCGCGAAGGGCGCCGCCGAGTCCTCATAGGGGCTGAGCGGCGCCGGGATGACGTAGATGAAGACGGTGCGTCCGCCCGCCCGCAGCCGCTGGGCCATCGGCTCGTACGCCACCTGGGGCCCGAACGTGCCCGCGGCGATGATGACCGGGTCCGGCGACGGTTCCGCCGGCGAGGCAGGGGCACATGACGTGGCCCCCAGCAGTCCGATCGCCATCAGCGACACGACTCCACATCGCAGGATGCGCTTCATCTCGTCCCCCCGGACCGCTCGTTGCCGCACGTTCGCTGACACGCCGCCAGATGCGTCGGCCAGCCCCGGCAAGAGTAGGACGATCGTCCGAGAAAGTCCAGGCTCGATGTGTCAGATCACAACCAGACCCGATCAGCTGCCGCGACGCCGGCGAGCACCAGGATCGGCACGGACCTCGCGGTCCCGTGGGCGCTCGGCATCGACGGCCGCCGCGGCGAGCGCTGCGGTGAGGACCAGGGAGTCGCGCGCCGACACGGGGTCGAGCCCAGTCAAGCGAGCGACCCGCCGCAATCGGTTGTCGACGGTGTTGGCGTGGATGTCCAAGAGCAGCGCGGTCTGGCGCCGGTTCTTGTCGGTCTCCAGGAAGGTTCGCAGGGTGTCGATCAGATCTGTTCGGCCGTCCAGCGGAGCGATGCGCCGAGCGAGGTGATGCCGGGCTGGACCTGGGCTCGTGAGCTGGAGCTCGAGGTCGAGGTCCTCGGTTCCGTAGAGGCCGGGCGGCTTCCTCAGGCTGACGGCCAGCTCCAGGATCTGGTGGGTCAGCGGCACGCCGTCGACCACTCGTGCCGGCTCCGCGGCGACGAACGCGGCGGTGACGGGAGCGCCGGTGATCTCGGCCGCCTCGGCGATGGCGGCGTCGAGGTCGTCCCGGGTGGGCCGAGGGTCGCCGTTCGGATCCGGCACGATCGGGACGAGCGCAACACCGCCGTCGGCGCTGATCGAGCTCAGCGCTCGCTCGGTGCTCGTCGCGTCGATGCGGTCACGGAGCCTGCGGAGGCTGCGGCGCTGGGCGATGTTGGCGTCGACACCTGGCGCCGGGGGCTGATCGCCCTCGCCGATGGCGAGCGCGACGACGTAGAACTCGGCCGGCAGCTGGTACCCGGCCCGAGCGGCGGTCTCGGTCGCGACGGTGCCGTCGAGGAGCGCATCGAGGAGGCGGAGGTGGAGCGCCTGTTCGGTCGCGGTGATCGAGGTGTGCTCCTCGAGGTAGCCCTGCGCGGCGGCAGCACCGATCACCTGGAGGAAGTCGAGCAGTCGTGAGGTGATCTCGACCACGTTCCCGACGTCGTCGGGTCCGACGCCGACGATCACGTGCTCCCACACCGTCCGCGCCGCGATCGGGAACGCCGACAGCATGAGCTCCAGAGGGATGCCCTCCTCTGCCCGCCGGGCGGCGGACTGCTGGGTCGCCTCGAGCGCGTCGGCAGTCGGTGGAGCCCCGGTCCGCAGCATGTCGGCGCACACGGTGAGCCCGCGTCGTACCGCCTCGGCGATGTCGCCGGTGATCTCGTCATCGGGGAGCGGGCCGTAGATCTGCTCGACCAGGGCCGACAGCACGAGATCCACCAGCTCGCGCTGCCGCGCGTCGAGCGCATCGGCGACCGACACGCCGCCGAGCGAGAGCTCGACGAGATCCGACGGAGTCGCATCCAGAGGAGGAGCCATCGCCGACAACCTACGATCACCTTGTGACGGATCACAACATCGATGCCGTCGTGCTGTCACAACTTCCACTTCCAGCCGGCGGACGAAGCTGTCAGGGTGAGCAGCGTCATCGGGCAGCCGCCCGCCGACGACTCGGAGGTGGTGTGATGGGGGAGTTCAGGTGGTTTCGGCGCGTGTCGGCCGCCGTGTTGGTCAGCATCGCGGTGCTGCCGGTCGCAGCGTGCGCGCCGGCGGGCCCCGCGGTGGGGAGCGATCCGGTGGTCATCGTGGCCGGAGCGTTCGGTCCCCAGATCGGCTACGAGCCCATGAAGGCCCGCCTGCATCTCGCCGGCTTCGACCGCGTCAGCATCTACACGATCCCGAATCCGTTCCAGGATCTGCACGCCTCCGCGCAGGGACTGGCCAGCTACGTCGACCAGGTCCTGGCGTCGACCGGGTCCGCCAAGGTCGACATCGTCGCGCACTCGCAGGGTGGGCTGCTCACCCGTGACTACATCAAGTACCTGGGAGGCGCCGACAAGGTCGACACGTTCGTGGCGCTCAGCGGCGCGCACCACGGGTCGGACCTCTTCAACCTCGCGAACCTGTTCACCGGCAACTGCCTGGGCATCGTCAGCTGCCAGCAGTTCGTGCAGGGGTCGGCCTACCTGACCGCGCTCAACACGCCGACCGAGGCCATCGGCAGCGTGCACCACGTGAACATCACCACCAAGTTCGAGGAGATCATCTTCCCGTACACGAGCAACTTCATGTACGGACCCGGTGACATCACGAACGTTGCGATCCAGGATCAGTGCCCTCTGCGACTCCTGGTCGGCCACGTCCTGCTCGCCGTCGACGGCACCACGGCATCGGGGATCATCGATGCGCTCCGGAAGCAACCGATCACGCTCGACTGCCTTGCCGTCTGACGCCATCGGTCCGCCCGATCGAACCTGCGACCCGGTTCCAGCCGCATGGGTCCTGCTCCGGGGTCTCAGCCGCGAGGCACGGCACTGGGGAGCGTTCGCCGACCACCTGCGACGTGAGCTGGACACGATCGTGATCTGCCCCGACCTGCCCGGATTCGGCGTCGCCAACGAGCGACGGTCGCCCAGGACCGTGGCCGGCATCGCCGACGCGGTCGAGCACGAGCTCCGGGCACAGCGCACCGCAGGACCGTGGGGCGTGCTCGGCGTCTCCCTCGGCGGAATGGTGGCCCTCGAGCTCTCGGCCCGGTCCCCCTGCATCGTCAGCCGGTGCGTCGTGGTGAACACGAGTGCAGCGAACGTCTCCCGGGCCGTCGATCGCATGAAGCCCGGCGCCGTCCCGGGCATCGTCGTCGGACGACGGACCCGACTCGCGTACGAACGAGCGGTGCTCCGAAGGACGACGAACCACTGCGACGACATCGAGGCGCTCGCCCGGCAACATGCGGTGTGGGCCCGGCAGACGCCGCCGCGCCGCGGTGCGGTCGTCGCCCAGATCACCGCCGCCAGCCGCTTCCACGTCGAGCCTCGGATCGACACGCCCGTCCTCGTGCTCTCGGCGGAACGAGATCGACTCGTGTCGCCGCGATGCTCCCGCCAACTCGCCGCCCACCTCGATGCACCGGCCGCCGTCCACCCGACCGGCGGTCACGATCTCGCTGCGGACGACCCGGACTGGATCACGTCCAACGTCCTCAGCTGGCTGCGGCGAGGTGCGTGACTCGAGGCGCTCACCTGTGGCTGCGATGGCAATCGACGACGTCGCCGCCGTCAGAGGTGTCCGTGCGTGCTCCCGGCGATGTCGGTGACGCCGAGCGCGCTGAACAGCGTGTGCCGATATGCCGCGACCGTCGGTGCGTCGGAGTCGACCAGGTGCTCGAGCAGCAGACCGGAGCCCACGCCGAGCAGCGACGACGCGATCACACCCGCGGGCGCTGGCAGCTGATGGTCGCGGTCGGCGGCCAAGGCCGCGATGGCCTCGGCGAACACTTGACGTGAGGCGCGGTGCCGGTGCTGCAGCTCGCGGCGGAGCTCGTCGTCGCCGCGCACCCGGACGGTGAACTCGATCAGGGTCAGGTTCCACTCGAACTGCTCGTGCAATCGCTGCTCGTACAGAGCTGCCACCGACGCGAGTCCCTCCTCGGGCGTCGAGCCCGAGCGGTACGCGTCGAGGAGAGCTGCGACGTGGTGGCCGACGCGCCGGTCGAGCACCGCGAGGAAGAGGGCGTCCTTGTTCGAGAAGTTCGCGTACACAGCGCCCGTCGTGTAGCCGGCCCGAGCGGCGATGTCGGCGACGGACACGGCGGAGTAGCCGCGCTCCTCGAACAGCGCCGACGCGGCGTCGAGCACCCGCGCCACCGTCTCGGCTCGACGCTCGTGACGCGGCCGGGGGGCGGTCCGAGCCGACATCTCAGATTGCGTCATTATCTGACATTCTCTACGCTCGCCGTGGGGGACAACAAGGGGGATCGAGAATGATCGACGTGCAGCTTCGCAGGTCCGCGGCAGCACTTGCAGCGCTGCTGACGATCTCGGGCGTCCTGGCGGGGTGCTCGCCGGCGCCGGCACCAGCGGGCTCGCGGTGCTCGACGAGCGCGCTCGTCCTCAGCTGTCCGTACGTCGTGACCGACCTCACCGCGGCAGGCGTCAACCGTCAGGTTCTCTGGCAGGTGCCGAACGGGACCGCTCCGGCAGGCGGGTGGCCGGTGGCGATCCTCTTCCAGGGCTCGGTCGCGACGCCGGTGCTGACCTGGGCCGCGTCGCCGGTCGAACCGTTCGGCGCGTACTACCAGACCCAACTCGTCCAACGGCTGCTCGACGACGGCTACGCCGTGCTCACCCCCGTCACGCATCTCGCTGGGCTCACGTTCTGGGACACCAACAACCCGCTCGTCCCGAACTACGACGACTCCAACGACCATGCCTTCATGCTGTCGATCTTCGACGCGCTCGCCGCGGGAACGTTCGGGAACACGAACCCGGCTCGTCTCTATGCCGCCGGCATCTCCAGCGGCGGCTACATGACGAGCCGCATGGCCGTGTCCTACCCGGGCCGGTTCAAGGCCCTCGCGATCCAGAGCGCTTCCTACGCAACCTGCATCGGCCCGCTCTGCGACATCGGCACGATCCCCGCCGATCACCCGCCGACGCTGTTCCTCCACGGCTTCCTCGACCCCATCGTGCCGATCTTCACCATGCGCATGTACTACGAGAAGCTCGTGGCTGCAGGCATCGAGACCGAGCGGATCATCGACCCGCTGGCCAACCACCAGTGGATCCCTCCGGCTCCCGAGGCCGTGCTCGACTGGTTCAGGTCCCATCCCTGAGGCCGAGCACCGTCACGGGGCGGGAACGGGGCGGGACGGAGCGCGACCTCGCCAGCGACGGCGAGCGGCCAGCGTGACCACGAGCCACGCGGTGAAGGCGATCGTCACGATCGGGAAGCTCGGCGGCAGGTTGAACACAACCGCCACCACGAGCCCGACCCACACGCACGCGACGGCCACGCCGGCGGCGAGGAGCGCGGCGACGACCGGGCGGGCGGTCATGGCCAGCGCGGTGGCAGCCGGCGTGATCACCAGCGCGAACAGCAGCAGCGTGCCGACCACCTGCACCGCCATCGTCGTCACCAGTGCGAGCAGGACGAGGAACACGAGTCCGAGGCCGCGGACCGCCACTCCCCGGGACTCGGCCACCTGCGGGTCGACCGACGCGAACAGCAGCGGCCTGGCGATCAGCGCCAAGGCCAGCAGGACCACCGCGGTCATCACGCCGAAGGTCGGGAGCTGCGTCGCGGTGACGGCGAGGAGGTTGCCGAACAAGATGCTCGTGACGCCGCTCGCCGACTCGCTGGCCAGCGACGCGAACAGCACGCCGAGCGCGGTGGCGACGGCGAGGACCGACCCGGTCGCCGTCTCCCGGTCCGCGGTCCGTCGACCGAGTAGGCCGATGCCGATCCCGCCGAGCGTGCAGAACACCGCCATGCCGAGCGTGACCGGCACGCCGACGAGCACCGCGGCGGTGGCGCCGGGGAAGCCGATGTGCGCGAGCGCGTGCGACGCGAACGCGTCGCGGCGCACGACCACGAAGTAGCCGATCGGCCCGGCGGCGACGGCGACCAGGGTCCCGGCGAGGAACGCGTTGCGCATGAACGACGTCGACAGCACGTCGAACCAACCGGCCTGGTAGCCGACGTCGGCGAGGACGGCAGCAAGAGGTCCCGCCGTCACGTCAGCCGCTCCGGGTGAACAGGTCGCCCTGCGCGGTCCGCACGACCTTGATCGACGTGCCGTAGAGGTGGCTGAGCAGGTGCTCGTCGACGACGTCGCCGATCGGCGCGTAGTGCGGGTGGCCGTCGAGCAGGTACACGGCTCCGGTCAGCACGTCCAGCAGCGGGTTGATGTCGTGGGTCACGACGAGCGTCGTCATGTCGCGCTGCGACGAGATCGTGCCCAGCAGTCGAGCGAGGTCGTGCTGGTTGCGGACGTCCAGCCCGGCGAGCGGCTCGTCGAGGAGGAGGAGGTCGGGATCGCCGACGATGGCCTGGGCGATCGCGACGCGCTGGCGTTGACCGCCCGACACCTGCGACAGCCGGCGACCGGCGTAGTCCGACGCGCCGACCGCGGCGAGCGCACCGTCGATCGCGCTGCGGGCGCCGAGGTCGGGGCGGCGCAACCCGAACCTGGTCCCGCCGAGCCCGAGCGCGACCAGGTCGCGGCATCGGATCGCGTCCATCGTCCGCCCGTCGTCGTCCTGGGGCACGTAGCCGATGCGGGGATCGCCACGGTGCGGGGTCGTGCCGAGGACCTCGATGCTGCCCGACGCAGGTTCGATCAGCCCGAGCAGGAGGGCGAGCAGGGTCGACTTGCCCGAACCGTTCGGACCGATCACGCCGACCACCGATCCCGCGGCGATGTCGAAGGTGCCCTCGGCCCAGATCGTGGTGCCGCCACGCGCCGCCGTCACGTCGGTCAGTCGGACCGCCGGAGCGGGGGTCGCCTCGGCGCCCTCCGCCTGAACGCGATCGACGGACGCGCTCACGAGCCGAGCGCCCGGGACAGCGCGTCGAGCTGGGTGACCTGCCAGGCCACGAAGCCGGTGTGCTCGGGAGCGGTCTCGGTGACCTCGACCACCGGCACCCCCGCGCTCTCGGCGACCTGCCGCAGCTGCTCGGGCACGGACCCCTCGGTCTGGGTGTTGAACACCAGCACGTCGACCGACCCGTCCTGCAGCGCGTCCTCGAACGCAGCCAGATCGGCAGCCGCCGGCTCGGACTCGTTCGCCGCGGCGCGGCGATAGCCGGACGGCGTGACGTCACGCAGCCCCAACGCCGCGGCCATCGGATCGAAGACCGACTCGGTCGCGGCGAAGGTGCGGCCCGAGGCCGCGGTCGTGATCCGCTCGATCGCAGCGTCGTAGGGCTCCAAAGAACGCTCCCAGCTGGCGGCGCGCTCGGCGAAGTGCTGCGTCGCGTCGTCCGCTGACACCTCGCCGAGCGCCGCCGTCACCGCCGAGGCGGTGTCCCGCACCACCGCGGGGTCGTACCAGACATGGGGGTTGTCGCCGGTCGACAGCCCGGCGACCTCGCCGGCGCTCACGACCTCGGGACGCTCCGACAGGGCGTCGACCGCATCGCTGGCCCAGGTGTCGTAGCCGAGGCCGTTCACGACCACGAGGTCCGCCCCCTCGAACGCGGCGAGGTCCGACGGCGACGGCTCGAACTCGTGAGGGTCTCCGGCGGAGCCGTCGACGATCGTGGTCACCCGGGCGCAGTCGCCGGCCAGCTCGTCGACGATCCCGCCCCACTGTCCGACCGACACCACCACCGACACGGGAGCGACCGGGCAGTCGCCCTCGGGTGACGCCGACGGCGTGTCCTCACCACCGCACCCGGTGACGGCAGCGGCGAGCGCGAGCAGCGCGAGGCCCCTGATGACGACTTCCTGGCAGCGGCGATTCGAGGGCATGCCCGCACGTTACCCGTTATTGAGGTTGATTCCCATTTTCGGTAGGCGCGACAGCGATCCCCCGCCAGCGCTGCGACAGCGCGCGGCCGATCAGCCGCAGCTGACCCCTTCGGGCGGCGAGCCGGGCGTCCATCCGGGCTCCGTGGTCGTGGTCGTGGCCGGTGCGGTGCCGTCGCCGCTCGCCGACTCGCCGGAGCCGGTCGGGGCCGATGTGGTCGACGACGGGTCGGGCTCGGCGATCCGATCGAAGTCGTCACCGATCGTGACCGTCACACGACCCGGCGCCAGGCCGTCGTCCTCCTGCAGCTCCGGCGACGGCCCCAGCCACGCCGCCACCAGCTCGCCCATCGCCTTGCTCCCCTTCGGGTAGCGCACGACCGTCGCCGTCGCCGCCTCGGGCGCCGCGTCGACCGAACCGGTCCCGAACCCACCGTCGGTCAGCACGAAGCTCACGCGCCGGGCCTCGCCGTCGCGTTGCGTGCCGTTGAAGACGTCGACGGTGATGTCGCCAGCCGACGGCGGCGGCGACGTGGTCGTCGTGACCGCGGACGTGGACGTCCCGCGGAAGATGTCGAGCACCGGCCCGGCCGCGGGCTCGTCGAGGAGCACGACCGACGCGCCGCCGTCGGTGGTGGTGCCGACCACCGGGAGGCTGTGGGTCTGCAGGTTCGCGGGATCGAAGTCGGAGAACCGCCGGCCCAGGTCGATGATGTCGCCGGTGCTCATGTTGCTGTCGAGCGTGACGCTGCCGACCGCCGCGTCCACGATCCCCTTGAGCGATCCGACGTCGTCGAGGCCCAGGTCCTTCAGCTGACCGAGCGCCGTGCGGACCAGCAGCTGCTGGCGCGTCATGCGACCGAGGTCACCGGTCGGATCCGTGTGCCACTTGACCCCGTCGCTCCACTGCAGGTGACGGGATCGGGCGAACGCAAGGCCCATGTACCCGTCGAGCTGCACGCACCCCTTGCTCTTGACGACCAGCCCGGAGTTGTTGTCCTTGACCGGGTTCGGGAAGTACATCGGCACCCCGCCGATCGCGTCGACCAGGTCCTGGAAGCCCTGGAGGTCGACCTCCACGTAGTGGTTGATCGGGATGCCGAGATCCTGCTGGATCGTGTCGACGAGCGTCTGGGTCGACCTGGCGTAGGCCGTGTTGATCCGCTGGTCCTCGTCGGTGCCGGCGATCCGCAGCCACAGGTCCCGCGGGATCGACAGCATGTCGATCCGCTCCTGCTTGGGATCGATGCGCATGATGGCGATGCTGTCGGAGCGCTGCCCGCTCGGTGCGTCCTTGCCGAGCATCACGCCCGAGCCCTTGGCCGACTTGTCGACCCCGGCCCGAGAGTCCGACCCGATCACGAGGAAGTTGCGAGGCGCCTCGTCCTCGGCGGTCGCCAGGTTGAGGTCACGTCGACCGAGCTGGTTGAACGACCACAGACCCCAGGCCGCACCCGCTCCGGCGACCACCGCGACGACGGCCACGACGGCGAGACCGGCGATCAGCGTCCGTCTGGCCCATCCGAGCGACGGCCGCGGCGCCGGCGCGCTGGCCGCGCGCTGACGACGCCGGACCACCCGCGGCGCCCCGTCGGAGTCGACAGGACGGCGCGGAGACGAGGGATCTGAGGTGTCGTTCACGGGGGCGGAGCGGACCGCGACGCGGTCCTTCGCCTCGCCGCAACCCGACACAAGACGGTAGCCGGACGCCCGGGCCGCCTCGTGGCAGGCCCGAGCAGACGTTCAGGAAGGCGGATCCTCAGGAAGCCGACGCGGCCTTCGGCTCGCGCGGCAGCCCCAGCACCTTCTCGCCGACGATGTTGCGCTGGATCTGGCTGGTGCCACCCCAGATCGTCTCGGACCGGGAGAAGAAGAACGCCGACATCATCTGGCTGACCGGATAGGCCTCGCGCCCTTGGGCGCGCATGGTCGCCGGCCACGACGACGCTTCGGGACCCGACGTCGACAGCATCGCCTCGGTGCCCCAGATGTCGAGGGCCAGCTCCATCGCCGCCTTGTGGGTCTCGGACCAGAACATCTTGTTGGTGGCGCCGAGCGTGGCGACGCCCATGTCGCGCTTGCCGGTGACCGTCGCCGTCAGGGAACGGAGGCCGTTGATGCGCATGATCTGGATCCTGGAGTAGTACGCGACCAGGCGCTGACGGATCAACGGGTCGTCGATCGCCCCGGTCTCCCGGGCCTTCTCCACCATCAGGCGGTACTCCTCGGCGAAGCGCCGATAGCCGGTGGTCGCCGACATCCCCCGCTCGAAGCCCAACGTGTCGTTCGCGACCTTCCAGCCGTTGTTGATGCCGCCGACCACGTTGTCGACCGGGCAGCGGGCGTCGGTGAAGAACACCTCGTTGAACTCGTCGGTGCCATCCGGCTGGACGATCCCTCGCACCTCGATCCCAGGCTGGTCCATGGGGACGAGCAGGTAGGAGATGCCGGCCTGCTTCTTCACGTCGGAATCGGTCCGGGCGAGCACGAAGCAGTAGTCGGCGAACTGGGCCTGCGTCGTCCACACCTTCTGGCCGTTGATGACCCACTCGTCGCCGTCGAGGACCGCCGTGGTCGACAGCGACGCCAGGTCGGAGCCGGAGTCGGGCTCGGAGAAGCCCTGGCACCAGCGCATGGATCCGTCGAGGATCTTGGGCAGGAAGAACTTCTTCTGCTCCTCGGTGCCGTTCATGAGGATCGTCGGACCGACGAGCGTGTCACCGAAGAAGTCGGCCCGCATCGGCGCCTTGGCCTTGGCGAACTCCTCCGCCAGCACGACGCCCTGCATGGTGGTCAGGCCCTTGCCGCCGTACTCCTCGGGCCAGGTGGCGCAGATCCAACCGCCCTCGAACAGCTTCTGCGTCCACGCCTCGTTGAACGCCTTCTTCTCCTCGGCCGTCATCTCGAAGCCGTCGTCGAACCAGCCATCGGGGAGGTTGTCCTCCAGCCAGGCACGGATCTCCGTGCGGAACTCCTCGGCGTCGGGCGGGTACGTCAGATCCATGCCGCCAGTCTTGACCCGACGGTCAAGGCGCGCCAGCCGGGCGGCGTCGACGACGCTTCGGGCTAGATTCCGCCACATGTCTGATCTGGGCCGCGTGTCGGAACTGGGCCGCGTGTCGGAACTGGATGGTGCGACGGCTCTGGACGGGGAGACGGCTCTGGACGGGGAGACGGCGACGCTCGCTGAGCGCCTGGCCGAGGCCCAGTCCGTGCGGTGGACCAACCAGTGGGCCGAGCTGAAGGCCGAGGTCATCGACACCCAGCTCTGCACCGGGTGTGCCGGCTGCGTGATCTCCTGCCCCCACGACGTCATCGGCTACGACCACGCGTCGGGCGGCTACAAGCCGTTCCACCTGGAGGAGGAGCTCGGAGCCGACGACTGCGTCCACGGCCAGAAGGGCTGCACCAGCTGCACACGAGCCTGCCCACGGTTCCGGCTGTGGGAGGCGCAGGCCGACGAGCACCTGTTCGGCTCGCTGCGCAACGACGACGAGATCGCCGGGAAGTTCCAGGACATCCTCCTGACCCGTGCCGCTGACGACCACATCAACGACACCGGTCAGGACGGCGGGCTGGTCTCCGCGATCCTGCTGTGGGCGATGGAGCACGACTACATCGACGCCGCCCTCGTCTCCTACCTCGAGGGCGGCCAGAGCGGCTCGTGGAAGGCCGTCCCCGGTGTGGCGGCCACCCCTCAGGAGGTCCTCGCCGCGGCCGGCAGCCGCTACACCTACTCGGCGAACACCTTGGCCATCGACGAGGCCATCGAGGCCGGCCACTCCCGGCTGGCGCTCGTCGGCATGAGCTGCCAGAGCTCTGTTCCGCCGGTCATGTGGTCGCGCAAGATCGGCAAGATCTCCAAGCCCATCGTGTTCAACCTGGGTCTCCTCTGCTCCAAGACCTTCGACGACGCCATCTTCGAGGAGCTCTTCTGGGCCAAGTACGGCCTGGCCAGGGAGCACATGGTCAAGATGAACATCAAGGGGGTCTTCCAGATCTGGATGGACGACGGCGCCTACCACGAGATCAACCTCAAGGAATGCCACGCGTGGACCCGCGAGGGCTGCAACCACTGCCCCGACTTCGCGGCCGAGCACGCTGACATCTCCTGCGGCGGCATCGGCGAGAACGCCAACTGGACGCTGACGATCGTCCGCACCGACCTGGGTCGGGAGATCATCTCCCGGATGATCGACCAGGGCGTGATCGAGGCTCGTCCCGGCGACTCGGACCCCGGAGCGATCGCGCTGATGCGCAAGCTCGCCGAGAAGTCACGGTCCCGGTGGCCGAGCACCGCGGAGCCGACGGTCCGCGTCGGGCTTCCCGAACCGCAGCGCAAAGCTCCGGCACCAGCCTGACACGGCCCCACCCGCGAGCTCTGTTCCTGGCTTCGCACCTGCTGCGCGCCAGGACAGGAGCAGAGCCGGCTCAGGACTCCTTGTCGCAGGAGTCGATCACGGACTGGATGGCCTTCGGGACCTCGATCTCACCCGCGTCGGCTTCGGCCTGCTGCTCCTCGAACGCCTTGGCCTGCTCGAACGGGACCTTCTTCTCCAGCCCGTCGTACACGCACTGGCAGAAGTCGGCCGGCGACTCCGGTCCGGGCGTGGTCTCCTCGGGGTTCTCCTCCGGCACAGCGGTCTGCTCGTTGCACCCGAACAGGAAGTTCTTCTCGTACTGCTCGCCGTAGTCGTTCGGCTGGGTCTGCTGACCGCAGGCCGTCAGCGTGAGCAGCGAAGCGAGCGCGAGGCAGAGCAGGATCGAACGAGGTGACCGGGGACGCAACGGGGACTCCAGGGTGCGAGGTGGGCTGCACCACCGTAGTCAAGGAGGTGCACCGGCCTCACACCGGCTCGCGTGAGCTCAGAGCACCGTCAGGTCGATCGAGGCGAGCGGGTCGATCTCGAACATCGGCTGGTGCACCGGTCCGAGCAGGGCCGTGTCGAGGAGCGCGCCGCAGGTGCCGAACGCCGGCACGAGACCTGTCGTCAGCGCACCCCAGAGGCCCTTGCGCCCGTGGGGCACCTGGGTGACCTCGACGAGGTGGTCGTCCAACCACTGCGGCGAGGCGTCGATGCAGGTTCCGAAGACGTGCCCGGCGAGGAGATCCTCACCGGCCCGCTCGAAGGGCACCGCTTGGACCGTCGGCGTGGGGGTGTGGGCCATGCCCGATTCTTCGGCCCGCGGGAGCGTCAGGCTGAGAGTCGTTCGGCCCAATCGGACCAAATCGGTCCGATCGGCCCCCGAATGGGCCGAACGACCCATCGCCTCGCGCGTCACAGCCCGGCGAGCTCCCGAGCCCTGATGAAGACGTCGTCGAGCATCTCCTCGGTCAAGCGGCCGGTGAAGGTGTTCTGCTGGCTGACGTGGTAGCAGCCGAGCAGGACCCTGCTACCGGCTGCGGTCGGGCTGTCGGGCAGGTCGACCTCCACCCCATGGCCGAACTTCGGCTTCGACCCGTGCTCCCGGGTGTTCCAGCCGAACAGCTCGAGGGACTCTGCGTAGCCGAACCCGCCCAGGGCCACCACGACCCGAACGTCAGGGAGCAGCCCGACCTCGGCGTCGAGCCAAGGCCGGCAGGCGTCGCGCTCGGCTGTCGTCGGCTTGTTGGCCGGCGGGGCGCAACGGACCGGTGCCGTCACGAACGCTCCGGTGAGCTCCAGGCCGTCGTCGATCGAGGTCGAGGTCGGCTGGTTGGCGAACCCGGCACGGAACATCGCCCGGTACAGCCAGTCGCCGGAGCGATCGCCGGTGAACATCCGGCCTGTCCGGTTCGCGCCGTGCGCCGCGGGCGCCAGGCCGACGACGAGCAGCCGCGCAGCGGGGTCACCGAAGCCCGGCACCGGTCGCCCCCAGTACGTCTCGTCGCGGAACGCCGCTCGCTTGACCTGGGCGACGTGCTCACGCCATTCGACCAGTCGCGGGCATCGGCGGCACTCGGCGATCTCGGCGGCCAGCGCCTGCAGCGGCTCCACCGGCCGAGCATAGGATCACCGCAGATGCCACGCCGTTCCACGACCGACCGACGATCCGCCCCGGGCCGCTCCACCACGCCGACTGCCACCACCGTCCTGCTCGTGCGCCACGGCCAGACCGCCACCACCGGCAAGGTCCTGCCGGGTCGGGCACCGGGACTCCACCTGGCCGACACCGGACGGGCCCAAGCCGATCGGGCGGCTGCGCGCATCGGAGGTCTGGATGTGGATGCGGTGTACGCGTCGCCGCTCGAGCGCACCAGGGAGACGGCCGCGCCGATCGCCAAGGCGACCGGCCATCGGGTCCGGACCAGCAAGGGCCTGCTCGAGTGCGACTTCGGCGACTGGACCGGCGCCCAGCTGTCGAGTCTGCGCAAGTTGTCCGATTGGCGACGTGTGCAAACGGTACCGTCGACGTTCCGGTTCCCCGGCGGCGAGTCGTTCCTCGACATGCAGCGACGCATCTGGGACGACATCGAGCGCCTGGTGAGGCTCCACACCAGCGGCACCATCGTGGCCGTGTCGCACGCGGACCCGATCAAGGCCGCGGTCGCGATGGCAACGGGTGTGCACCTCGACCTCTTCCAACGCATCGTGATCTCACCCTGCTCGATCACCGCCCTGTCGTTCACCGACGGCGGCCCGATCGTGCTCGCCGTCAACTCGACCGGTGACGACCTGACGACGCTGGCCCCGTCATGACCGCCAACCCCCTGACCGCCAACCCCCTGACCGCCAACCCCCTGACCGGCAGACCGTCGTGACCGGCCGGTCCTTCGAGTTCGAGCGGCTCGACTCCCTCGTGCCCGGCACCGTCGGCGAACCTGGCGACCGCGTCTTCTACCTGCAGGCGCGGCGAGGCAACGAGGTCGTCTCCTTCCGGCTGGAGAAGGAGCAGGTCGGCATGCTGGGCCAGTACCTGGGCCAACTCGCCTCCGCGCTCGGCTCCATCGAACCGGAGCGCGACGTGGCCGGGCTGATCGAGCCGGTCACGCCGGAGTGGGTGATCGGATCGCTGTCGGTGGGCGTCGACGAGGAAGCGGGGCTGATCTTCGTGACCGCCGAGGAGATGCTCGCGGACGACGGCGACGACATCGACGACCTGGAGGGGTTCGACGACGACGTGATCGACGAGCTCCTCGAGAGCGAGCCGGACGGAGCCGAGGCGCACTTCACCCTCCAGCTCGGCCAGGCCGTCGCGTTCGCCGAGGCGGCCATGGAGCTGGTCCGGGCCGGCCGGCCGCCGTGCCAGCTGTGCGGACGGCCCATCGGCGCCGAGGGGCACAGCTGCCCGCGTTGGAACTGACCGACCCGTGACCGACGATGGTGCAGACGTCGAGCCCGCCGTCGACGAGCCAGCGACGTTCGAGTACGAGGCCACGATCGGCCCGGGAGACGAGCGGGTCCCCGAGGTCCTTCGCGACGGGTGCATCGAGGTGCTCGGCGCCATGCCGTGGTCGTCCAACGGAGCGTTCCTGGTCACCGTGCGAGCCGGCTCCGACCACCTGCCGGCGGTGTACAAGCCAGAGCGCGGTGAGCGCCCGCTGTGGGACTTCCCCTGCGGGCTGTGGCGCCGCGAGGTCGCCAGCTGCATGCTGTCAGACCACCTGGGTCTCGGCCTCGTGCCCCCGACGGTGCAACGCGACGACGGGCCCGCCGGCGTCGGTTCGCTGCAGGTGTTCGTGCCGGCGAGGTTCGAGGAGCACTACTTCACGCTGCGGGACCGCGACGAGCTGCAGCCGACGCTGCGGCGCCTGTGCGCGTTCGACCTCGTCGCCAACTCCGCTGACCGCAAGGGCGGCCACTGCCTGCTCGACGCCGACGGCCGCGTGTGGGCCATCGACAACGGGCTCTCGTTCCATCGCGAGTTCAAGGTGCGGACCGTGATCTGGGACTTCGCCGGCGAGCCGGTTCCCGACGACGTGCTCCGAGCGCTCGACGGGCTGCTCGGCGCGCCGCTGCCCGACGACCTGGCCGCTCTGCTCGACCGCGACGAGCGCGATGCGCTGCGCGATCGGGCCGGAGCCGTGCTCGGCGCGGGTCGGTTCCCCCACGACCCGACCGGTCGCCGCATCCCCTGGCCGCTCGTCTAGGAGACCTCCGGTGACGGTGCATCGACGTCGGTGAGCGCGTCGAGGGACCGCTGCAGCATCCAGGTCGATCCGTGAGCGCGGTGGCGATCCACGGCGTCTCGCAGCAGCTCGGTGGCGGCCGTGCAGTCGCCGAGGGTGGCAGCTGCCAGCCCTGCAGCATGCGATGCTGCACCTCGGTAGAGGAGACCGGGGTCGAGGATCGTGCACGCCACGAACGGCTCGATCCGTTCGGCCACGAGCCGGGCGATGCCCCGGTGGCCCAGCCGGTGCGCGGCGTCGGCGAGCATCGCAAGCGTCGGCAGGAAGTAGCCGTCGCGCTCCAGGTCGGCGAACACGGTCCAATCGGGCCGATCGAGGAGGTCGATCGCGGCCCAACCCTCACCCGCACGGGCGTATGCCGCCGCGGCCCAGGCGAACGCAGAGAACCCCATCGACGGCAGCGGCCACTCCATGTGCTGCTCAACGCCGACCGGAGTGGCGGTCCCCTCGTGAAGGGCGATGATCGCCCGGACACCGCCGTGCTGGAGCGCTGCCGCGTTGGGGTCGAAGAGCCGAGCACCCTGGGCGTCTCGGTGTGCCGTCGCGGCGGCGCGACAAGCCGCCCAATCCCCGACCACCGATGCGTGCAGGAGCCTCGCCTCTGCGGGGCTGATCGCCGCCATCCGCTTCTCGGCACGGTCGATGGTGGCTCGACACCGTGGCTGAGCTCGGGCCCAGGAGTCGCTCCCAGTTCCTCGACGAGGATTCGTCGCGCCCGTTCGCATGCACGCAGGGCCTCGGGACGGCGACCGGCGGCGGCCAGGACTCGCACCAGCAAGCACCATGCATGCTCGTCGAGCGGACTTGCTGCGACGTACGCCTCGCAAGCCGCCGCGGCGCCGAGATCGCCCTGCTCGACGAGCCCCTCGATGTGTCGACGGAGCGCTTCCCTCCTGAGCTCTCCGAAACCTTGCTCGTACCGGCTCGGCCCGGTCCCAGTGGGCGACCTCGACGAGCACGTCGACGTCGAGACCTGCCGGGAGTCCAGCGTCGCCATCGAACGCGTCGCCATCGAACGCGTCG
>JACDJC010000454.1_pt1 | contig 47812 bp, 46 predicted proteins | sample 7454191 | NCBI WGS metagenome assembly JACDJC01 (sample SAMN14253291, study PRJNA609438) | sludge metagenome | isolation source: sludge after 25d culture with pyrite and EDTA | collected 2018-12-20 | reverse complement strand
GCCGGCGTCCGCGCCGCGGGCGGCGGGGCTTGCTGCGCCGTTGCGGCCCGCGCCCGAAGCGCGGCGGGGCTGGCTGGAGCGCGGCGGGCGGTCGTCATCGCGGTCGCGCGCATGCGCGGGCTCGGCCTTCACCATGTCGGCCGACCAGCCCGCCACCGCCGTGCGCTCGATGGGGCGCTTGATCAGCTTTTCGATGGCGCTCAGCAGCTTGATCTCGGAAGCGTCCACCAGCGATATCGCGGAGCCGGGACTGCCGGCGCGGCCGGTGCGCCCGATGCGGTGCACGTAGTCTTCCGGCACGTTGGGCAGCTCGAAGTTCACCACCTGCGGCAGCTGGTCGATGTCGATGCCGCGCGCGGCGATGTCGGTCGCCACCAGCACGGCGACCTGGCCGTCCTTGAAGCCGGCCAGGGCCCGCGTGCGCGCGGCCTGGCTCTTGTTGCCATGGATGGCCGCGGCCGACAGGCCGTCCTTCACCAGTTTTTCCGCCAGGCGGTTGGCGCCGTGCTTGGTGCGCGTGAACACCAGCACCTGGTGCCAGCCGCTTTCGCGGATGATGTGGCTGAGCAGGTCGCGCTTGTGGGATTGCTCGGTGAGCACGACGCTTTGCGCCACCAGCTCCGAGGCGGTGTTGCGGCGGGCGACGGAAATTTCGATCGGGTCGTTCAGCACGCCCTTGGACAGTTCGCGGATCTCGTCCGAGAACGTGGCGGAAAACAGCAGGTTCTGGCGCTGCTTTGGCAGCAGCGCCAGGATGCGGCGGATGTCCCGGATGAAGCCCATGTCCAGCATGCGGTCGGCCTCGTCCAGGACGAGGGTCTCGACGCCGGACAGGTCCACGGTCTTTTGCTGCGCATGGTCGAGCAGGCGCCCCGGCGTCGCGACGAGGATGTCGAGCGGCTTGCGCAGGGCGGCGATCTGCGGGTTGATGTTGACGCCGCCGAACATCACCATGGACCGTATCGAGGTATGCCGGCCATAGGTGCGCACGGACTCTTCCACCTGGGCCGTCAGCTCGCGGGTGGGGGTCAGGATCAGGACGCGCGGGCGGCCCGGCTTGCGCCCCGCCGTCGCCGGGCTGGCCAGCAGGCGATGCAAAATAGGCAGCGTGAAGCCCGCCGTCTTGCCGGTGCCGGTCTGGGCGGCGGCCAGCAGGTCACCCCCTTTGATGACTTGCGGGATGGCTTGCGCCTGTATCGGCGTGGGGTGTTCATAGCCTGTGTCGGCGACGGCGCGCAACAGGGGTTCCGCCAGCCCGAGGGCGGCAAAGGGTGTTTGGGTAATCAAGAATTTGCTCCAGCGACAGCCTATCGCTCGAGTTGAGAGACACCAATCTAGGCAGACGATAAAAAAGTTGTGTTGGCTTGCAATACCGCCGACTGGCAGGCGGGTAATTCGCCATTGTAGCGTAGTTGCCCGGGCGCATGCGAACTATTTGTCAAGATGTGCAAGATGTATTGGCAAGCGCCGCGCAAACTGTTGTAATTCGCCTGGTTCCGTATCCGGGTCTTTTCCATGATGCTCAAGCGCGCCTTCCTGATCCTAGTGCTGCCGCTGCTTTCCGTCTTCCTGACGGGTTGCGGCTACAACGAAATCCAGCGCCTGGATGAACAGGTGAAGACCACGTGGTCGCAGACGCTGAACCAGTACGAGCGCCGCGCCGACCTGGTCCCGCAGCTGGTGAGCGCTGTCGATGCCTACATGGTCAATGAACGCGCCATCCTGACGCAGGTGGCCGAGGCGCGGTCCAAGGTCGGTTCCATACAGGTCAGCGTCAACGACCTGGACAACCCGGAGCTCATGGCGCGCTTCGCCCAGGCGCAAGGCCAGCTGTCCTCGGCCTTGTCGCGCCTGATCGCGGTGTCCGAGAACTACCCCCAGCTCAAGAGCGACGGGCTCTTCCGCGACCTCATGACCCAGCTCGAGGGCACCGAGAACCGTATCGCCACCGAGCGCGGGCGCTACGTGCAGGCGGTGCAGGAATACAACCTGATCGTGCGCCAGTTTCCCACGCTGATCACGGCCAAGATCTTCGGCTACCGCACCATCGAGAACTACGGCGTCTCCAAGCAGGACGAAATCACCAAGCGTCCGGAAGTCAAGTTCACCGCGCCTGCGCCCGCGCCGGCCAAGCCCTGAGGCCCTGCGCGGTCACGGAGGCTGAATGAACGGCATCATCCACCCATCCGGGTTCGCCCGCGCGCCCGCGCCGGCCCGCCGGCATCGCCTGCCGCTGCTCTGGCTGGCCGTTCTGGCGCTGCTGCTGTCCCTGCCCCTGCGGGCGGCGCCGGTCGCCGTGCCCGAACTCAAAAGCTGGGTCACCGACCAGACCGGCACGCTGGATTCCAACACGCGCTCGCATCTGGAGCGGAAGCTGGCCGATCTGGAAAAGCGCAAAGGCGCCCAGCTGGCGGTGCTGGTGGTCGCCACCACGGGAGACGACACCATAGAAAGCTACGCCAGGCGCGTTTTCGACCAATGGCGCATTGGCCGCGCCCGGGTGGACGACGGCATCCTCTTCCTGGTGGCGAAGGAAGACCGCCGGCTGCGCATCGAGGTCGGATACGGCCTGGAAGGAGCCGTGCCCGATCTGCTGGCGGGGCGCATCATCCGGGAACGGGTCACCCCGCATTTCCGGCAGGGCGATTATGCCGCCGGCATCGTGGCGGGCGTGGACGGCCTGATTGCCCTGGTCGACGGCGAGGCGCTGCCCCCGCCGCCCGCCGGGTCGAGCTCGGGCGGCGATGAGGGCGAAGGGGACGCCACGGTCATGCTGCTGCCGCTCGCCCTCATGAGCTTCTTCATGCCGGCCGGCTTCGCGGCCCTGGCCGTCGGTTTCTTCGTGGGCCTGATCTTCGGCAGCGTGCCCATCGGCATCCTGGGTGGCCTGGTCGCCTTCCTGCTCAGCCGCATCGGGCGCAAGCTCGGCGCCGGCGGCAGGGGCAGCCTGGGTCGCGCATCCCGCCGCGGTGGCGCCCTGGGCGGCGGCCTGGGCGGATTCGGAGGCGGTTTCGGCGGCGGCGGTTTCGGCGGAGGGGGCGGCTTCGGTGGTGGCGGCGGAGGCGGCAGCGGGGGCGGCGGCGCTTCGGGCAGCTGGTAGGCGGAAAAGGGGACGGCAGTGCGTCGCAAAGGCATCTGGAAGGAATTCACCGGCTGGGCCGGGCTGGAAGGGCAGTGGCTGCGGCGCAAGCATTTCAGCCACGAGACGCTCGCGCAGATCGCCGAGCGGATCCGGCAAAGCGAACGGGACCACACCGGCGAGCTGGTCGTTGCGGTCGAGGCGGTGACGCCCGCCCACGTCTCCGGCAGCGAACAGCGGGCCCTGGAAGTCTTCGGACGCCTGCGGGTCTGGGACACGCCCTTGAATACCGGGGTGCTGCTGTATCTGGCGCTGGACCGGCATCACATAGAAATCATCGCCGACCGCGGCATCGCCGCGCCGGACGATTTGTGGGCCCAGGTATGCGAGCGCCTGCAGGCGGCGCTGCGCGAAAAGCAGTACGCGGCGGGCATCCTGGCGGCGGTGGACGACATCGAGGCCATCCTGAAGACCCGCTCGGCGCCGCTGCCCAGCGGCGCCGGCCACGTCAACGACTTGCCGGACGAGCCGGTATTGCTGTAGGGGCTCCGGCCAATGCCGCCGGCCTTTTGACGCTGGTGGCTCTAAGAGGCAGCGTCCCGCATGGAATCCGCCCCCAAGTGCTCGGCCAATGCCCGCAGGACCTGGTGGCGCCTGCCGTCGGCCTGGTAGTCGTCCGCCAGCGTCGACCACTGCGGCCGGCTGCGCGCTTCCTTCAGCTCATCGGGCAGCGATCCTTCCCGCCAGGCGTCCATGGCCGGGATGTCCTGCAGTTCGATGGGCGCCTGGGCCGCGTGGCCGCGGCGTTCCAGGGATTGCAGCAGGCCCAGCTGCCGCAAGGCCAGCAGGCGCAGGACGGCGTCGTCGACGCTCAATTCCTGGTAGCCCTTCAGCCGCCCGAGCAGCCGTTTGCCGAGTTTGTCCGCTCCCTGCCACAGGCCGCCGGCCGCCGCGCCGATGACGGTGGCGGCGCCCAGGCTGATGCCCGCCATGAAGACGTCCAGCGTGGCGCCCGCCATCGCGCCTGCCGCCATGCCCTTGCCGACGTGGATGCCCATGTCTTTCAGGGCCTGGGGGTGGAACAGGTCCATGCCCCATCTTTCGCCCTGCAGCGGCAGGGTGTGCGCGGGGAAGTCGCGGCTGCGGAAGTTATAGCGTTTCAGCAGCGCCTGCACGCAGTCGTTCTCGCGCTCGCGGATCCGCTGCCGCAGTGCCTGGGTCGCCGCCTTGAGCGAAGCGTCGTCCGGCTCGGCGCTGACCCGCAAGGACGCCGCGTCGATCAGCAGCTCCGCGATCATGCGCAAGGCGTCCGCGTGGCGGATCCGGCGCTGGGCGACCACGTCCTCCCTCAGCGCCTGCAGGCGCCCGGCGTGCTGGTCCATCAGCAGCGCCAGCTTGTCGTACAGTTGGGTTTCCCCGTCCAGCGCCGGCGCGATCGTATCGAACTCGACGATGGCGTGCAGCCCCAGGCGCGACAGCGCTTCGCGCCAGGCGCCCAAGCGCTGGTCGGGGCTGTGCGTGAAATTCAGGACGGGCAGCAAGGGGCGGCCGCAGCCGGCGAGCAGGGCGAGCTCGTCCTTGTGCTTGCCCAGGACCGGGTCCCGCACGTCGACCACATACAGGCCCGCGTCGCACTCCAGCAGCTTGCGCAATACCCGCGCCTCCTGTTCGAAGCGCCGCTGGCTTTCCGGGCTTTGCAGGAAGCGCCGTATCCGTTCCGGGCCGTCGAGGCGCAGGCCGGGCGGAGCGAGCTGGTCGAGGTAGTCCAGCAGCGCCATGCCGTCCTCCAGGCCGGGCGTGTCGTAGAGCTCGACCGCCACCGCGCCGTCGACCAGCAGGCGGGCGCCTTCGACGTGCCGCGTCGTGCCCGGGCTGTCTTCGACCTGCCCGAATCCGGGGTTGCGGGTCAGGGTGCGCAGCAGCGAGGTCTTGCCGGTGTTGGTGTGGCCGACCACCGCCAGGCGCAGAGGGGTGTCAGGGCTGGACATGGGCGAGATCCGCGGAAACGTCATGGCCGCCGGGTGGCTCAAGCCAGCCCAGGCCGCCTGAAAGGCCGTCGTGCATCGCCTCCGGCGCGAAGCCCGCCCGCAGCAGCTTTTCTCGCCAGGCCGCGGCCCGGGCCTGGGAGCGCTCGCCGGCCTGCGCCGGGCTGACCAGTGCGACATGTGTCTGCTGCGCCAGGCTGCCGAGCTCCGACAGCAGCGCGATGGTGCCCCGGTCGGGCGTCTGGCTGGCATCGCAGACCACCAGCAGGCGCCTGGCGGCATGGTGCTGCAGGCGGTCGAGAATCTGGTGGCGCTGCGACCGGCTGTCGATGACGCCCAGGTCGCTCACGCCGTCCGGCAGCGCGGCGGGCGGCCAGGCGACGTCGGTGGGCAGTTCGATGCCCAGGACGGCCAGCTGGACGGTCTGGCGGGAACCGGCATCCAGCGGCTGGACAATGGACTGGTAGCCGTCCGTGGCGGCGCTGTCCACGCCCGTCGTTTCGCTGGACGGGTCCAGGCGGTCGCGCAGTTCGGCGTAGCCCGGCAGCGTGGTGTCGACGGCCAGGCCGCGCAGGCGCCGGCGCGCCGCGTAAAGGCTGACACCCAGCCCGGCCAGGCGCGGCAGCAGGCCATAGACGGCCACGCAGCCGATCAGCCATCCCGACCAGAGCGCCATGGCGCTTTCGGGCAGCGCCTGCAGGCCGTCGCTGGCCCGGACGACCGCGTCGGGCGGCACGGGAAAGCCCAGCAGCGCGGGCAGCCGGCCCAGCGCGGACACGAGCCAGACGAAGGCGTCGGGCGACAGCAGCGTGGTTTCCCAGTTGAAGCTGTAGCGGCGTGCGGACAGGATCGCCAGCATGCCGGCCAGCGCCCCGATGAAGGCCATGGTCCAGACGGCATGGCTGACGGCGCCCAGCAGCCAGCGCAGGGCGCCTTGCCGGCTGAGCAGTTCCGCCAGGGCGCGGGGCGCGAGCGCCGCGTCGGGCCCGCGCGCCAGCTTGCGCGTCAGCCATAGCCAGGACTCGCCCAGCCAGGAACCGGCGTGGTCGGAGCGGATCAGGAAGCTGCTGAGCCAGAACAGATAGGCCAGCGCGTTCACGCCCAGCAGGGCGACCAGGGCGAGCAGGACGTTGACCGAACGGCCGCCGTCGCCCAGGGCGCCCAGCGCCGCGCCGACGCCGGCCAGCAGGCCCATGGCGAGCAGCCCCAGCAAAACCGCGCGCGATGCGCCGGCCCACTTGCCCACGACCTGGTCGAGCTTTTCGCGTTCGGCGAGGTAGCGCGCGCGCAGGAGCAGCCGCTGGGCGAAGCCCCGGCCTTCCGCGCGCGCCCGGCGGCTTTCACTGGCGTCGTCCAAGGGGCCCCACAGGGCTTCGCGCAGGCGCAGGGTTTCGGCCAGCCAATGCGCCTTGAATCCGTCCTCGACGGCTTTGCCCTGGGTTTCAGGCATCCGTATAGGCGGGAGTCGCAGGCGTTTTGAACCACTGGCCGAGCTTTTCCTGCGCCTGGGCTTTTACGTCGGGCGTGATGTAGAAGGCGACGGTGGCCAGGGCGGCGGCCATGACGCTGAGGTCGTCGGTGTAGCCCACCAGCGGCGCCAGGTCGGGGATGGCGTCCAGCGGAAGGATGAAATAGCCCAGTGCGCCATAGATGACGCGCTTGGCCCATTTCGGCGTGAGCGGGCTCTGGACGGCGTAATACAGATACAAGGCCTTTTCCAGCGTTTCGCGGCCGAGGGAACGCGCCCGGGGCCCGAGCTTGCGCCAGAACCCCTGCTGCGTGAATAGTTTCTGGTAGCGGGTGGTGTCCATATGCTTGGGATCATGGGGCCGAACCCCACAAAATCAAGGCCGGACCCCGCACGGGGTCCGACCCGTTGAAACTAGCGTTTTTTGGCGATGAGGCCAACGACGAACAGCACGATGATCGCGCCGACGATGGAGCCGATCCAGCCCGCGCCTTCGCCGGGTTCATAGAAGCCAAGCGCGCCGCCCAGGTAGCCGGCGACGATGGAGCCGACGATGCCCAGGATGATGGTCATGATGATGCCCAGCTTCTGGTCGCCGGGCATGAGCGCCCGGGCCAGCAGGCCCACGATGAAACCGACGATGATCATGCTGATGATGCCCATGTTTTTCTTTCCTTATGAGAGAGTCTGGCGAACGAATCGGCGCTTGACTGCGATTCATTCGCCATCATAGGGACGGAAGGCAGGCGCGTCCAGCGTCAATTCGCGATTTTCGTTTCCGGGTGTTAAACAAATGTGAAGCGTTCCGCCCGCCGGTCAGGCTTCCACTTCCAGCCCTTCGCGCGACAGGTAATCGAGGGTGGGCATGAGCGAGAGCAGATGGCGCGAGTATTCGTGCCGGGGCGCCTGGAACAAGGTTTCGGTGTCGGCGACTTCCAGCAGCTCGCCATGGCGCATGACGCCCACCCGGTCGCACATTTGCCGGATGACCGGCAGGTCGTGGCTGATGAACAGAATGGTCAGCCCCAGCGATTCCTGCAGGTCCTTGAGCAGATTCAGGATCTGCGCCTGGATGGAGACATCCAGCGCCGAGGTGGGTTCGTCGCAGATCAGGAAGCGCGGCCGCGTGGCGAGCGCCCGGGCGATGCAGATCCGCTGGCGCTGGCCGCCCGAGAACTCATGCGGGAAGCGGCTGAGCGCCTGCTTGCCCAGCCCGACGTAGTCCAGCAGGCCGCTGACGATCCGCCGGGTTTCGGCTTCGGTGGACGCCAGCTTGTGGAAGCGGATGGGTTCGGCCACGATGTCCAGGATCCGCATGCGGGGGTTGAGCGAAGAGAACGGGTCCTGAAAGACCATTTGTATCTGCTTGCGGAAATTGGACAGGACGGCCTTGTCGCTCGACCGGGTGACGTCGACGCCGTCGAAGATGACCGAGCCGCTGCTGGCCTGGTACAGGCCGGAGATGAGCCGCGCGATGGTCGACTTGCCCGAGCCGGATTCGCCCACCAGCCCGAAGACTTCGCCTTCTTTGATCGAGAAGCTGACGTTGCGGACGGCGTCCAGGACGATGCGGTGCTTCTTGATGAGCGAGCCCTTCAGCACGAAGCGCATGCCCAGGTCCCGGACTTCGACCAGGGGTTTTTCGCCGGCATGCTCATAGTTGTATTGCTGGTTCATCCAGGCCTTGGCGGCGTCCAGGTCGTCGGTGACGGCGGCTTCCGCCACGTCTTCGATGTAGGTCACCATGGGGAAGCGCCGCAGCTTGATGTCGGAGCGCGGCACGGCCGAAATGAGGCTCTTGGTGTACCGGTGGCTGGGGGCGCCCAGGACCTGGCGGGTGGGGCCTTCCTCGACCAGCTTGCCCCGGTACAGGACCGCCACGCGGTCGGTGATTTCCGCAATGACGCCCATGTCGTGCGTGATCAGGATCATCCCCATCTGCTTCTCTTTGCACAGGTTGCGCAGCAGTTCCAGGATCTGGGCCTGGATGGAGACGTCGAGCGCCGTGGTGGGTTCGTCGGCGATGATGACTTCGGGTTCGCAGCACAGCGCCAGCGCGATCACCACCCGCTGGCGCATGCCGCCCGAGAACTGATGCGGGTATTGCCGCAGGCGCAGTTCGGGCTGGTCTATGCCCACGCTTTCGAGCAGCTGGACGGCGCGCCGCCTGGCCTCGTCGTGCGTCAGGTGCAGGTGCACCTGCATGGTCTCGGTCAACTGGCTTTCTATGGTTTGCAGCGGGTCCAGCGAAGTGAGCGGGTCCTGGAAGATCATGCCGATGCGCCGGCCGCGCACGCGGCGAAACGCCGGGCGCGGCAGGTTGTCGATGCGTTCCTCGTTCAGGAAGACCTCGCCGCCGGTCACGCGGCCCGGGTATTCCAGCAACCCGATGACGGCGTTGCCTATGGTCGATTTGCCCGCGCCCGATTCGCCCACGACGCCCAGGATCTCCCCTTTTTCCACCGCCAGCGTGACGTCCTGTATGGCCTTGAGCGTGCCGCGCCGGCTGGCGAACTCGATGTGCAGGTTCTTGATGTCCAGTAATGCCATGCGATTGTCTCAGCGGAGCTTGGGGTTGAGCGCGTCGCGCAGCCAGTCGCCCAGCAGGTTGACCGACAGCGCCAGAAGCACCAGCGCAACACCGGGGAAGATGGAGATCCACCAGTCGCCCGAGAACAGATAGCTGTTGCCGATGCGGATCAGCGTGCCCAGCGACGGCGTGGTGGGCGGGATGCCGACGCCCAGGAAGGAAAGCGTGGCCTCGGTGATGATGGCGATGGCCAGGTGGATGGTGGCGATGACCAGCACCGGCCCCAGCACGTTGGGCAGCACGTGCCGGCGCAGGATCAGGAACGGCCCCATGCCGATCAGCCGGGCCGCCTGCACGTATTCCTTGTTGCGCTCGACCATGGTCGCGCCGCGCACCGTGCGGGCATACTGCACCCAGCCCGATATGCCGATGGCGAAGATCAGCACGTACAGCGACAGGCTGTCGTGCGAATCGCGCGGCAGCAGGCCCCGCGCGATGCCGTCGATCAGGAGGGCGATCAAGATGGCGGGGAAGGACAGCTGTATGTCGGCGATGCGCATGATGACGCTGTCGACGCGGCCGCCCGCATAGCCGCTGATCAGTCCCAGGCTCACGCCCAGCACCAGCGCGAAGATCACGGAGGCGAAGCCCACCAGCAGCGAAATGCGCGAGCCGTACAAGATGGCGGACAGAACGTCGCGCCCCTGGTCGTCGGTGCCCAGGATGAAGCGCGGGTCGCCTTCCGGGTTCCAGATGGGCGGGATGTTGGCGTCGAGCAGGTCCAGGGTGGCCAGGTCGAAGGGGTTGTGCGGGGCGATCAGCGGCGCGAAGACGGCGCCGATGAAGATCGCCAGGGCCACCACCGCCGAGATGATGGCCGTCGGCGACCGCGAGAAACTGTAGAAGATGTCGCTGTCGTAGGCGCGAGAGAGGAAGTTGCTGGCCATGTCGGGTGCTTCTCAGGTTTTCTGCACGCGCAGACGCGGGTCGACGGCGAAATACAGCAGATCGACGATGAGGTTGATGATCACGAAGAAGAAGGCGATCAGCAGCAGGTAGGCCGCCATCACGGGGATGTCGACCGCGCCGATGGATTGTATGAACAGCAGCCCCATGCCCGGCCATTGGAAAACGGTTTCCGTGATGATGGAAAACGCGATGATGGAGCCCAGCTGCAGGCCGGTGATGGTGATCACGGGCACCAGGGTGTTCTTCAGCGCATGCCGGAAATGGATGCTGCGCTCGGGCAGCCCGCGCGCGCGGCAGAACTTGATGAAATCGGTTTGCAGCACTTCCAGCATTTCCGAACGCACCAGGCGCATGATCAGCGTCATCTGGAACAGCGCGAGCGTGATGGCCGGCATGATCAGCGACTGCCAGCCGCTTTTGGTCAGGAAGCCGGTCGTCCACCACCCCAGGTCCACGACTTCGCCGCGGCCGAAGCTGGGCAGCCAGCGCAGCAAGACTCCGAAGAACAGGATCATGAGTATGCCGATCAGGAAGGTCGGCAGCGAAATGCCGATGAGCGACAGGGTCATGAAGCTGCGCGAAAGAAAGCCGTTGCGCTTCAGCGCGGTGTAGATGCCCATGGGTATGCCCAGGAACAGCGCAATCAGCGCCGACACCAGGGACAGTTCCAGCGTGGCGGGCAGGCGGCTTTCGATGAGCTCGCTGACGGGGCGGCGCTGGCGGTACGACATGCCGAAATCGCCTTGCGCCGCCTTGCCGATGAAACGCCAGTACTGGGTCAGGAAGGGGTCGTCCAGGCCGAGCTGCTTGCGGAGCTCGGCCCGTTGCTCCAGGGTGGTGTCCTGGCCCACCATGTTGTTGATCGGGTCCCCCACATAGCGGAACATGCCGAAAGCGATCAGCCCGACGGCGAGCATCACGAAGACAGACTGGAAGACCCGCCGGGCGATGAAGCTGAGCATGGGCTTACGGCATGACTACGTTGCGGATGTCCAGGACGTCGTCGGCGCGCTGCGCGACCTTGATGCCCTTGCGCACGCCCCACGACATGGGCTGCTGGTGCAGCGGCAGGTAGCCGTAGTCGTTGTGCAGCATGGTGAAGGCTTCCTTGATCATCGCATTGCGCTTGGCCTGGTCGGTTTCGACATCGATCTTGGGGATCAGCGCGTCGATTTCCTTGTTGCAGTAGCCGCCCAGGTTGAACTGGCCGGCGGCGGTCTTGGAGTCGCGGCAGGCCACCAGGTTGGTCAGCGAGTTGGCCGCGTCGATCGAGCTCGGCGTCCAGCCCAGCAAGTACATGCTGGTGTTGTTGCCCGCCTGCAGCAGGACCTTGGCGAAATACTTGGACTTGGTCTGTGCGAGCAGGTCGATCTTGATGCCGATGCGGGCCAGCATGCTGGCGACTGCCTGGCAGACTTTTTCGTCGTTCACGTAGCGGTCATTGGGGCAGTCCAGTTGCACGGTGAAGCCGTTGGGATAGCCGGCGTCGGCCAGCAGCTTCTTCGCTTTCTCGACGTCGGGCTTGTAGGGCGCGCCGAAGGATTCGTCGTAGCCGTTGATCTTGTCGGCGATCAGCGTGCCCAGCGGCTTGGCCGCGCCGCGCATGATCTTCTGGTTGATGACCTTGGTGTCCACGGCCAGGTCTATGGCCTGGCGCACGCGCTTGTCCTTGAAGGGGTTCTTGCCCTTGACGTTGGAGAACAGGAGTTCATCGCGGTCCTGGTCCATGCCGATGAAGATCGCGCGCGCCTCCGGCTCGTTCAGCACCTGGACGTTGGGCTCGCTTTCCAGGCGCGGCCAGTCCTGCACCGGCACGGGAATGACCAGGTCCATCTCGCCGGAGATCAGGGCCGCCACGCGGGTGGATTCCTGGGAGATCGGCTGGAAGACGACTTCGGTGACGTTGGTGGGAATGTTCTTGTTCCAGTAGCCGTCGAAGCGCTTGAGCGTCGTTTTGACGTCGGGCTGGCGGTCCACGATCGTGAAGGGGCCGGTGCCGTTCTCGTGCAGGTTGGCGTAATTGCTCTCGCCGCCCTTCACGTTGGTGGCTTCGGTGGTGTTGTGCTTTTCGGCCCACGACTTGCTCATGATGTACAGGAAAGTCCAGTCGCGCGGCAGGATGGGGTTGGGCGTGGGGGTGATGACTTCCACCGTGTGGTCGTCGATCTTGTTGATCTGGGTGGCTTTGGCGCCATAGCCCTTCATGTCCGAGCCGGGCGTCAGGCTGCGCTTCCAGGAAAAGATGACGTCGTCGGCGGTGAAGGGCGTGCCGTCATGGAACTTGACGCCCTTGCGCAGGTGGAACACCCATTTCGTGGGCTCCGGGTTTTCCCATTTCTCGGCCAGCATGGGAACCAGCTTCAGGTCCTTGTCGTAGGCGGTCAGGGTTTCATAGAACCAGCTTTGAAAGCCCAGCGTGAAGGTTTCGTTCAACGACATCGGGTCCAGCGACATCATGTCGCCCTGGTAGGCCCATCGGAGCGTCTTGGCCTCGACCTGCTGGGTCAGGCCCAGGCTGAGCGCGAGCGTCGCGGCAACGGCGGTATGCCGAAGAATGCGAGTGAATTTCATGGTGGTCTCCTGCACTTGTGGTGTTTGGTGATGTAGTGGCTGCTGGGGGTTGCCGTCTTCCGGCTAGCTTGCCAGCCCGACGGCGAGCTTTTCCAGGAATTCCTCGCAGGCCGTTACCTGCGAGATATCGATGTATTCATTGGGTTGATGGGCCTGGTCGATGGACCCGGGGCCGCACAGCACGACCGAGAATCCGCGTTCCTGGAATTGGCCGGCCTCGGCCGCGTACGGCACGACCCCGGTATGGGTGTGGCCGCAAAGCGCCTGCACGAGCTCCTGCGCGGCGCCGCCCCGGTCCTGCAGGGGCGGCGCGTCGGCCAGGATTTCGGTGCTGATGGACGCACCGGGCGCAATGGCGCGCATGGCCGGCAGCAGGGTGTTCGCGTAGGCTTCGAAGCGCTTCAGGTAGCCGCGCCAGTCGTCGCCGGGCAGCGCGCGGATGTCCCAGGTGAAGGTGCATTCACGGGAGATGATGTTCAGCGCCGTGCCGCCGTGGACGACGCCCACGTGCAGCGTGGTGTAGGGCGGCTCGAAGCGGCACGCCGGGTCGGCCTTCGACTTGTTCTCGGCCATCATGTCGTCGATGAAGGCAATGAGCCGCGCCGCGGTCATGACGGCGCTGACGCCGCGCTGCACCTGGCTGGAATGGGCCTCGTGCCCGATGACGGTGGTGCGCAGCGCCGCGATGCCTTTGTGCGCGACGATGGGCCGCATGCTGGTGGGTTCGCCGACGATCACCGCGCTGGGGCGGGCGATGTCGGTCACCAGGCGGTCTATCATGGACGGCGCGCCGAAACAGCCGATTTCCTCGTCGTAGCTGAGCGCGAAATGGATGGGCCGCTTGAGGGGCGCCCGGACCCAGTCGGGCACCATGGCCAGGGCGATGGCCGAGAAGGCCTTCATGTCGCAAGTGCCGCGGCCGTACAGCCGGCCGTCTTTTTCGACCAGTTGGAACGGGTCGGTGTCCCAGGGCTGGCCGTCGACCGGAACGACATCGGTGTGCCCGGACAGCACGATGCCGCCTTCCACGTTGGGGCCAACCGTGGCGAACAGATTGGCCTTGGTGCCGGCGTCGTTCATGACCAGATGGCCTTCCACGCCGTGTTCCGCAAGGTGGTCGCGCACGTGGTGGATGAGGTCGAGATTGGAGTTGCGCGATACGGTATCGAAACCGACGAGCCGGGCGATCATATCGAGCGATTGGGGCTTCACTTCTGGGGTCTCCGTGAGTGGTGCAGGAGGCCGCGGCGGCGTATGCTGTTGTGCTACGGTCGCGGCCGGTGCGTGCGCCGGTTATGTTTCTTGTTGTCCCGAGGGATGTTAGCCAAGGGCCGCTTGGCGCGTCAATCCTTTGCGTCTCGGGGTATCCCCGGGGTTACCTCCCGCATTTCCTCCAAGGACCGGCATGCCGAACCATCACCGCGTTTTCTTCGCCTTATGGCCCTCCGCCGCCGACGCGGCCCGCCTCGAGGGGTGGGCGCGGGCGGCCCACGCCGTTTGCGGCGGGCGCATGAGCCCGCTCGAAAACCTGCACATGACCCTGGCCTATCTCGGCGTGACCGAGCACGAGCGGGTGCGGGTCTTGTGCGCGGCGGCGGCGCGCTGGCGCATCGATGCGGGCGCCATGCTGCTGGACCGCTACGGGCATTTCCCCAAGCCCAGGGTGGTATGGGCCGGCCCGGCCGAAGAAGGCGGCGGCCCGGCGTGGCTGCATGCGCTGCACGGCGATCTATGGCGCCGCCTGGAACCCCTGGGGTGGCCGCGGCCGGACCGGCCGTTCCATCCCCACATCACCCTGCTGCGCAAGGTCGCTTCATTCGACCCATGCTTCCTGCCGCCGCCCGAACCCATCGCCTGGACGCCGCGGCGCTGCGTGCTGGTGGCGTCCAGAAGCTCGGACCGGGGCGTGTGGTACGAAGCGCTGTGGAGCCGGGAGCTTGGCGGCGATTGATTCCCATGCCGCAACGTCCCGGAGTCTGCAAAGGGGAGTCTTCGTTTTTTATGTGGTTTGCATGGACGGTTATCACTACCGTCTTCTGACTCGTGCCAATTTACTCACTCAGACCGCTGATTCCTGACTGTTTTATAGCGCTATCCCAATTGGCAATTTCTTTCTTCATGAACTCTTCTGTTGCTTTGGGATTTGTAGCCGGGACGTCCATGCCCAATTCGTTCAGCCAGTCCCGTATGCTGGAAGCCCCCGCCTTTTCGGCCGCACGGTATAGTTTCTCGACGACCTGGTCCGGCGTGCCTTTGGGCACGCCCATGGCGTACCATAAACCAATGGAATAGGCGGAAACGCCGGATTCGGCCAGTGTGGGGACATTGGGCAGCAGGGGGGAACGCTCGATCCGATTAATGGCTATCGGCCGGAGCTTGCCTTGCTTCATGTAGTCCAAGCTCGACATCATCCCCACATACATTGAGTCGACGCGCCCAGCCAACACGTCAGTCAAGGCAACGCTGACACCTTTGTATGGGACATGGTTCATCGAGACGCCGCCGTTTTCGGCGAGCACAGAGGAAGCAATATGCGCCGAACTGCCGTTGCCCCAACTCGCATAGGTGATCTTTCCAGGATTGGCCTTGGCGTCGGCAATCAGGTCGGAGATGGATTTATATGAGGAGGAGCTGGGAACCACCAATACGAGCGGCTGCTGTACCAGCAAAGAGACTTGCCGAAAGTCCGACGGCTTATACTGCACGCCTTTCATGAGAGCTGGTGCGGTGATCATGGTATCGGGAGTCTCGAGCAATATGGTGTAGCCGTCTGGCTCGGACTTGGCGACATGGTTTGCACCAATGATGCCGCTTGCGCCGGCGCGATTCTCCACAATGACGGGCTGCCCCAGTGTCGAGGCCATGCTTTCTGCGAATCGGCGCGCCAAGATGTCGGTAAAGCCGCCTGCAGCGAACGGCACGACTAATTTGAGCGGCTTGTCCGGGAATTTTCCAGTCGCTGGAGCGGCGGAGGCCGTTAACGATGCAGTCGTCATAGCCAAGGCAATGAAAGCAGAAATAGTGCTGCGAAAGCGTGCGACCATAGTTTTTACCCCTTAGTTTTATTTGGAAGTGTCAAGAAACACCGTAGTACTGCGTGGCGTGTTCCGGCGTGATGAGTCCAGCGCGAATATCGGCAAGGACTGCATCCCGGTCACGCTCAGTCGGTGAGCCGAAGCCCCCACCGCCGGGCGTGTAATGTGTGACGATGTCGCCTTCCTGTAATGGCTCAACATCGCCTATAGCGTGTGGTAGCCTGCGTTCGGAGGGCAGGCCTTCATTGATGACCCAGCGGCCGCCGTCCCCCGGGAGGCCTCCGGCAATACCTTGGGGCAGTGATACCGACTTCTGAGCGGTATGGTTCAAATTTGGATCCTTGCCCAGAACTTGATATTGCAGGCGTTGGCCTACGCCACCGCGATATTTCCCTGGGCCACCGGAATCCACCCGCAATTCACGGGCGATATAACGCACCGGTGATTCGATCTCCATGCTTTCTATGGGAGGAATATGGCAGTTGGTGACATGGCAGGCGATGACATCTATGCCGTCCGCATAGGCGGTTGCTCCCAACCCTCCCGGCACGACCTCGCCAAAAGTGACACGCTGACCAGTGACTGGATGCTCGGCGTTCGCGAAGTTGTATAGGCAGCCGCATGAGTCGGCCATCACGCGCTCTGGCACGGCCTGGGCTAGAGCCCCCATGATCAGATCCACGATTGAGTGGCAAACCACCATTCGTTGGTATACGGCCGCGGGATGGCGCGCATTTACCAAGGTGCCCGCGGGTGCAATGATATGAATCGGTCGCTTGCAGCCTTCGTTGCTTGGGATGGAACTTCCCGTTATTGTTCGGCAAACGTAGTAAACGGCCGCTAAAGTTGTGGCTAGGGGGCTGTTTATCGGACCCTTGATTTGGGGGTCGGTTCCTGTGAAATCGAAAGTCATTTCATCGCCGCGCTTACTAAGCTTCAGGCGTAGCCAATAAGGTCCGCCATGATTGCCGTCATCAAGCACGGGGACTTGGTGCAAATAGTCGCCGTCGGGAATGATGCGTAGTCGATCTCGCGTTTGCTGCTCGGAATAGTCCATCAGGTCGCGGAAGCAGAGCAGCATTTGAGAAAGACCGTATCGCTCAATCATGTCGCGTAGATCGCCCAAAGCCACCTGAACGCTCGCAATCTGTGCGCGCATATCGTTTTCGAGAATATCCGGAGTGCGAGTGTTATTCAGAACTACGCTCAGCAAGCCTTCGTCCAGTACGCCTTGCTTCACAATCTTCAAGGGCGGGAGCCGCAATCCTTCCTGGAATATCTCGCGTCCCCAGCCGCGAGTGGCCATATTCATGCCGCCAACATCCATGTGGTGAACCATCAAACCTGAAAAGGCGACCAGTTTCTCCTCATGGAAAATGGGGGCGAAAGCCAAGTAGTCATTGGTGTGGGTTGAGCCCAGCGATCCGCCTCCGGCGTATGGGTCGTTGGTCAGCACCACATCCCCGGGGTGCCACTCCGAGGCGGGCAGAAAGTGTTGAAGCACGGTTTTTAGGCAGATGCCGACTGTATTGAGCTGTATTGGCGGGCCGGCTTCTTCTGCTAGCAAGTGGCCTTCCGCGTCGAGAATGGAGGCCGAGCAGTCTTCCATTTCCTTGATGATGAAGGAGTTTGCGGAGCGTATCATCCGGCGCGTGATCCGCTGCGCAACGGCGCGCAGCCCATTACGGACGATCTCCATAGTCACCGGGTCGGCCCGGTTTGCATTTGAGGTTGAGAGATGATTCATGACGACGAATATCCGGTATGGAAGAAGAGGGAGTTACAGCGCGCGCATATGGAGGCAGAAGTTCGAGTCCAAACGGGCTGTCCAGTTCGGCGGCATGAAGACGGTTGAGCCGGGATACTCGATAACGGCCGGCGCATCGACGGTCTGGCCCGGCAGCATCTCAGAGAAGCGATACACCGGTAGTGCGCGGACGTCATTCAGGCCCAGTACGACTTCCCGTGTGCCTGCTGGAACAGCCGGAGTGGGGTTGATCTCGGGCTGGGCAAGCCATGGATCCGTAGAAATACAGCCCAGTGCCGTTACCCGGACATTGACCAGTTGGACCGGCCGCTTGTTTAAGTGATAGCCATAGACGCGCTCATGCAGTGCGTGGAAGCGAGCTTGCGTTCCCGCAAAGCCGTCAGCAAGATCCTGTTCCGTCAGTGAGACGCTCAATTCATAATTTTGACCTTGATAACGCAGATCCAGCGAGTAGCTAAAGATGCCGTCCTTTTCTTCCACGCCGTCATTGGTCAGCGCCTCCACCGCTTGCCCGCGAAGCTCCTCCAATAATGGGCGGATTTCGACGGCGACATCAGGAGCTAATGCGCACACGTGCGAACGCGCGAAGTCATGACGAATGTCCGCACATAGCAAGCCAGTCGCTGATAAATTCCCCGGCGCCGGTGGAATCAAAATGCTGGAAATATTCAAGGCCTCTGCCAAGCGGGCGGCGTGTAGTCCGCCGGCGCCGCCGAATGCCACCAAGGTGTAGTCGCGGGGATCAACTCCCTTCTCGACGGAAACCAGACGAACTGCGTCTGCCATGTTGGCCTCGGTGATTGACAGAATTCCGAGTGCGGTCTGAGCGCGAGACAAGCCGAGCTGACCGGCCAGTGCGTCGAGCGCTTGGTTTGATAATTCAGGGTAGAGCTTGCGCTTACCAGCCAGAAAATAGTCGTCGTTCAGTCGACCGCACGCCAAGTTTGCGTCGGTCACAGTCGGTTGTGTTCCTCCTTGGCCATAGCAGGCCGGTCCCGGAACGGAGCCGGCACTACGGGGCCCTACTCGCATGGCCTTGTCGCCTTCTACCCATCCGAGCGATCCACCTCCTGCGCCGATGGTGACCATGTCCAACGTTGGAATCAATACCGGGTTGCCACCCACGTTACTCCGGTTGGTCAAAGGAAGGACACCGTTGGTGATAAGGGAAATATCCGTACTGGTGCCTCCCATGTCCAGCGTCACCAGATTACGAATGCCGCATCGCCGCCCTAACGCAGCCGCCCCTACGATTCCCCCCATGACACCCGAATGAGTGACGGCGGCGGGTTGAGCCGCCGAGCGTTCGAAGGTTGAAACGCCGCCGTTGGCGCGCATTATGTAGCGAATGCTGCGGGCGCCTTCATCTTCCAGTGCTTTGGTCAGCCGCGCCAGATGCGCTTCGATCGGTTTCTTGATGAAAGCCGAGACGCAGGTGGTGCTGGTGCGTTCATATTCTCGGAATTCGCGTGCTACATCGCTCGACAGCGAAATGTCAATGTCGGGGTAGTGTGCTTGCGCAATCTCCCGGATGCGTCGTTCGTGTATTGGGTTGGCATAGGCATGCAGCAAGCAGACCGCCACAGTGCTGATACCCTGTTCAATAAACTGACGGAAAGCGGTGTGCACGCCGTCTTCATCAAGCCGGGTCAAGATTTCGCCAGTGTGCGTGATGCGTTCCGTTACCTCAAGGCGCAAATGGCGTGGGACAAGCGGCGTATTTGGTCGCCAATGAATGTCATATACATCGGGCTTTCGCGAGGCTCTTGCGATCTGTAGCACGTCACGGAATCCACGGGTTGTAATCAAGCCAATATGGGCTTCGGTTCCTTCTACGATAAGATTCGTGGCAAAAGTGCTGGCATAAAAAAAACGATCGACCTGGGAAATTGGAATGTTGGCCAGTTGGGTGATCTGCTTAACGCCATCTACAATTCCCAGGCTGATGTCTTTCGGAGTAGTCGGCACCTTCATAGTGAGGATACGCGTATCGTCTGTGAGCACTACGTCCGTATGAGTTCCTCCGGTGTCGACCGCGACCGACACAGTTGGTCGGGATAAGGAAAAAGAGTGTTGAGTTGCCATGGTCTGCCTATGCAGTTCGGTGACTTGAAAATCGTGTCGGTTCAGAATCGATCGGGTCTGTATGGGGTTGGATCAACTGGCGGAGCAGCATCGTTGATCAACGCGGTAACCAGTTGAGCGGTCATGGGTGACGCCATCACGCCGCTATGGCCATGCCCGAAGGCGTAAAGTACGTTCGGTGCCCGTGCAGACGGGCCAATAATAGGAAGACAATCCGGTGTCGACGGCCGTGAGCCCATCCAGAACTCGGCTCCTTCGACGTTCAGGTCTGGATACATCGCACGGGCGTGCATCAATAGCGACCGAGCCCGTTCAGGCCGCATGGGGGCGTCCGGGTCTGAAATTTCGACCGTACCTCCGATACGCACGCCGTTCTCCATCGGAGCCAGGCCGAACATGTGGTCGCGGTTGCTGATTTTTAGAGCCGGCCGTACACCCGGGTCGGGCAGCATGACGTGGTAGCCACGCTCGGCCTGGAGTAGTACATGGTCACCCAATTGGGCGGCGAACGTCTTGCCACGGATGCCGGTAGCGATCACCATGCGTTCAGCGAGATTGCTACCCTGAGAACACTGGACGCCAATGACCTTGCCGTCCTTCCAAACTGGGCCCTGCACATCGTCTCGAATGACGGCGCCACCAATGGCAACGAACATGTCTACGATGGTCTGTGTGAGACGCAGCGGATTTACGGTGTGTCCGTTGTTGGGAAACAGCAGGCCATTGCAATATGACGGATGGAGATTAGGATCTATTTCCTGTACTTGGCGGCCCTGCAACGGAACCACTTGTACTCCCATGGTCTCGCGAATCGTGCGGGACAGGGTTTCCGTGGGACCCGCCTTCGGCGTCTTCCAAACATAGACTGATCCGCCGCGCTCTATCAGACCGGCGGCTTTTTCGCCTAGCATGGATTCATATAGGTCGATGCAGGGGCCATGCAATGCGCGCATCGCGCGAGCGTTGTGCCATACTTTGTCGAGCTTGCTTTGCCGCAGCCACTCAAACAGCCACGGCAGAGACTTTGGGAGGTGGCGCCAATCTACAAAGAGAGGCCCGTTCGGATCGGCGAACCAGCGCGGAATGCGCTTCATCATTCCAGGAAGTGCAAACGGCACACAGAAGTCCGGGCTCAGGGCTCCGCCATTCCCGTACGAACATTGCATGCCCGGCTCATCCCGCTCGATCAATGTTACGGCGTGTCCGGATCGCCGCAATTGCAGTGCACTGAGCGCACCGATGATGCCGGCGCCGACTACTAGGATTTTCATAAAGAGGATTTCCTTATCCTGCTTGTAGAGAGGCGCTGATTCGGCCGGCGGCACGCAGGACCTGTGTCCGATGAGAGTCCCAGGATTCCATCATCCGTTGGGTGGGGCCGAACGTACACAAGCCCGCTACGACCCGATTCGATTCGCCCCTGATTGGCGCACTAATACCGGACACGCCCAACTTGTGTGTGTCGCTCAGCTCCGCATAGCCAAGCTCGCGTACACGGGCAAGTTGTTCACGCAAGCGTACGAGGTCGATCTCCGTTTTTGGCGTTACCTGAGTGAGGGGCTGGGAAGTCAAATATTGTTCAAGCTGTTCTTGTGGCCAATCCGCCAAGAGAACCTGCCCAATGGTGGTGGCGTATGCATAGCGTTCCTTGGACAAGTCAGCGTCGTACCGTAGGGGTTCGTCGCTGATGACCTTGTCCAGGTACTGGACCATGTTGCGCCCGTTCAATGCTCCGATAAACACCGATTCACGGATCAATCCGGACAGTTCCACCATGATTGGATGGGCTACCCGCAACAAGCGGGCGTATGGCCCTCCAACCCAGCCTGATATCCGGTAGCGCTCTGCCAAGCGATAGCCTGCCGGGCTGTCTTCGACGTAGCCGCGAGAAATAAGAGTATTGAGCAAAGCGAAAGTGCTGCTCTTTGGCATGTTGAGCTGCCGCGCTACTTCTGAAAGCTTGAGCTCGGTACTTGTCGAGCTGAAGAGCTCCAACAAATCCAATACACGCAATGCAGATTTCACGCCTGTGGTGTCTTGTGTTCTCATATGTGAACAGTGGTTATGTATGTGTACATTTTAAAAGCGCCTGTTTGAAGCGGATATAGGGAGTTGCGCTTATAGGGTATACCCCTGGTTGGACTCCAGCGCTGTGCGCCAGGAAGTCGCAGAATATAGCTTCTCAAGTAATGACTAATGGATATGTGGGAGCCGCTTGCATCGGCAGTGCGGCGCGCCCCACAGCGCGGTCTGGCGATCTCGTTCTGGATTGACGACCATCTTTCGTGCATGTAATATGTCCAACAACCTACAACTGGGCCGAGAAAGGAGTGAGTTTTGAAACCGCTGCAACGATTTACTGTGCTGGATTTGACCCGTGTCCGTTCCGGGCCCGCCGCCGTGCGGCAGTTCGCCGACTGGGGCGCGAACGTGATCAAGATCGAAGAGCCCGGCATCGCCGCCGACGACAAACCGGGCGGCTCCGCGCAGTTTGCCGACTATCAGAACACGCACCGGAACAAGCGCAGCATCACCTTGAACCTGAAGCACCCCAAGGGCAAGGCCTTGTTCATGGAACTGGTCAAGAACGCCGACGTGGTGGTCGAAAACTACCGGCCCAGCGTGAAGCACAAGCTGGGCATAGACTATGAATCCCTCAAGGCGGTCAACCCGCGCATCGTCTACGCCAGCGTCTCGGGCTTCGGCCAGGACGGCCCTTATGTGGACAGGCCGGGGCTGGACCAGATCGCCCAGGGCATCAGCGGGCTCATGTCCGTCACCGGCGAGCCCGGCCGCGGGCCCATGCGCGCCGGGATTCCCGTAGCCGACCTGACGGCGGGCCTGTTCTGCGCCATCGGCATACTCATCGCCCTGCTCGAGCGCGAACAATCCGGCGAAGGGCAATGGGTGCAGACCTCATTGCTGCAGGCCGGCCTGTGGATGATGGACTTCCAGGCCATGCGCTGGCTGATGAACCGCGAAGTGCCCGGCCAAAGCGGCAACGACCATCCCACCAGCAGCCCCACCGGCGTATTCCCGACGCGCAACGGGCACATGAACATCGCGGCCATGGGCAACGACATCTTCATGCGTCTGTGCAAAGTCATCGGGGCCGAGGAACTGCTCACGGACGAGCGCTTCCTGACCGTGCCTTTGCGCGCCAAGAACCGGCCGGCCCTGAATGCCGCCATTGCCGACAAGACGCGGCTGAAAGACACCGAAGAATGGATAGCCTTGATGAACGAGCAGGGCGTGCCTTGCGGGCCCATTCTTTCAATGGACCAGACCTTCGAAAACGAACAGGTGCGCCACCTGAAAATGGCGGCGCCCCTGGCCCATCCCAAGCTGGGGGAAATCAGCGTGGTGGGGCAGGCGGTCAAGTTCAGCCGTTCTGAATTCGGCGACCTGACGCCGGCGCCAGAACGGGGCGAGCACAATGGCGCCGTCTACACGGAACTGGGAATCGGCCCGGAAGACCTGGAGCGCCTGCGGCAAGAGGGAGTGATATAAGACAGGCTACTTTTTCATGAACCGGAGCCTGGTTTCCCATGTTTACAGCCTTTGATCGTCCCGACAATCTTCCCGACGCCATTGCCCGCCAGATCCGGCTGAAGATTCTTTCAGCCGAATTCCAGGAAGGGCAGAAGCTGCCGACGGAGTTCGAACTCGCCGAGTCGTTCCAGGTCAGCCGGAACGTCGTCCGCGAGGCGATCGCGCGGCTCAAGCTCAACGGCCTGGTGGAAACCCGGCGCGGCGTGGGCACCTTCGTCGCCGGCAACGTCAATGCGCGCAAATTCGAGGTCATCGCCGACGATTTGCTGGACGCGGGCCAGCTCAGGCACGTGTATCAGCTGCGCCTGGAAATCGAAGCCGGCGCGGCGGCGCTGGCTGCCGAGCACCGGACGGCGCGGCAGCTCAAGACGCTGGAAGCGGCGCTGCGCGAGACGGACAAGGCGGGCGGAGACTGGGAGCGGGGAGCCGAGGCCGCCCTCCGGTTCCACATGGCGGTGACCCAGTGCTCCAACAATCCCTATTTCATCCGCTTGATGGAGCACCTGAGTTACGTGTTCCACAACGCCGTGCGGACGCTGCGGTACAGGACGACGGGCACGGAACGCATCGGGCACGTCGAAAAAGAGCATCACGAAATCTTCGACGCGATCCGCGACCGGGACGCCCAGAAGGCGCGCCTGGCGATGCGCCATCACCTGAGCAACGGCATGGAACGATACGAATACTTGAACAAGAAGGATTAGCATGACAAGAGAACGCTTATTCCAGGGGCGCATCACCGACCAGCTGATGGTCGAGCGCGAAGGGCGCACGGGCTGGATCACCTTCAACGATCCGGCGAAACACAATGCCGTGTCCTTCGACATGTGGGCGGGGATACCGATAGCGCTGCGGGCCTTCGAAGAGGATCCGGAGATATTCTCCGTAGTGCTCACCGGAGCCGGGGACAAGGCCTTCGTCAGCGGCGCGAACATCTCCCAATTCGAAAAATTGCGCACGGGCGCCAACGCCGTCGAGGAGTACGAAGTCGTCGCCGAGTCGGCCCAGATGGCCATCCAGAATTTCAGCAAGCCGCTGATCGCACGGATCGACGGCTACTGCATCGGAGGCGGGCTGAACATCGCGCTGTGCTGCGACATCCGCCTGGCCAGCGAGGATTCCGTGTTCTCCATCCCCGCCGCCAGGCTGGGGCTGGGCTACCGCTTCACCGCCATCCAGAACCTGGTGCGGGCCGCCGGCATGGCGAACGCGCTGGAAATCTTCGTCACCGCGTCCAAGTACACGGCGCGCGAGGCGCAAGAGCGGAATCTGATCCACGCCGTTGCCGCCAAGGCCGACCTGGACGGTGTGGTGGACGCCTACCTGAAGAAAATCAATGCCAATGCGCCGCTGACGGTGGCGGCGGGGAAGAAGATGATCCGCAGCTTGTCGGACCGCCTGGTCGAGATCGACATGGCGGAAATGAAATCGCTGGTCCTGCAGTGCTTTGAAAGCGAGGACTACAAAGAAGGAAAGCTTGCATTTTCACAGAAGCGGCAGCCCGAGTTCAAAGGCCGCTGATTCACCAACAACGTTAGACGAAAGGAAAGGAAGAGATGAAAACTGGCAAACTGCTGCTGTGCGCGGCCGTGTCCGCTACGATGATGGGCGCGGCTCCCGCTTACGCCGCCTATCCCGATCAGCCCTTGCGCATCGTCGTCGGCTATGCCGCCGGCGGAACCACCGACATCCTCGCCCGGGCCCTGGGCGAGCAGCTGGCCGAAGAACTGGGCACTTCGGTGGTCATCGAGAACAAGCCGGGGGCGGCGGGCAGCATCGCCGCCGCATATGTGCAGAACGCCAAGCCCGACGGCTACACCGTGTTCATCGCGACGGTGTCCAGCCACGGCATGAACCCGGCGCTGTACAACAAGCTGAACTACGATCCCGTCAAAGGCTTCGCGCCCATATCGATGCTGGCGTCCATACCCCTGGTGCTGGTCACGGATCCCAAGCTGAAATTCAAGTCGGTCGCCGAACTGGTCGAGACGGCCAGGGCCAAGCCGGGCGTCCTGAACTATTCATCCAGCGGCAACGGCTCGCCGGTGCACATCGCCGGCGCCATGTTCGCCGACCAGGCCAAGCTCGACATCGTGCACGTGCCCTACAAAGGCGGCGCGCCCGCCAACATGGCGGTCATGAGCGGCGATGCCCAGTTCACGTTCGCCACCCTGCCCGCCGCCCTGCCGCAAGTGAAGGGCGGCAAGCTGGACGCCCTGGCCGTCACGACCAAGCAGCGCTCCACCGAGCTGCCTGAAGTGCCGACGATGGCCGAAGACAAGAACTTCACGGGCTATGAAATCAACACCTGGAACGCCCTGCTGGCGCCGGCCGGCACGCCCGACGACGTGATCCAGGTCCTCAACAAGGCGGTCACCAAAGTCATGGGCGCGGGCAAGCTGCAGGAAAGCTTCCGCCGCGAAGGCGCGCTGCCCCAAAGCAGCACGCCCGAGGAGCTCAAGGCCTTCATCGACCAGCAGTTGAAGTACTGGCATGACGTCGTCAAGAAGCTCAACATCCACTTGAGCTGACGCGTGGGGTCCGGCCCTCCGGAATCCCTAAAACTGATGGCTCGCATGCAGCCCGGCCGTCCAGTTGCGGCCGGGCGCGGGCTCGTAATACCGGCCGAAGCCCGCATTGATGATGGCGGCGCCGGCATAACGCTTGTCCAGCACGTTGTCCACGCGGGCGTAGGCGTTGATTTCCCACTGCTGGAAGCGCCATAGGTACCCCGCATGCACCGCGGTCGTAAAATAGCCGGGCGCGGCGCTGTCATTGCTGTCGTTCACATAGATCTTGCTGAGATAGCGGCCTTCTATCCCGGCGCGCCAGCCCTGGGGCGGCGCCCAGCTGATGGAGGCATGGAACGCATGCCTGGCGATGCCCGGAATGCGATTGCCTGAAGGAATCAGGTTGGCGGGCGTCTCGCTGCCGGCATAAAAGCTGTCTCGGTACTTCGCATCGAGCCAGGTATAGGCCAGCGCCCCCTGCCAATGCCGCGCCAGCTCGCCTTGCCAGCTCAATTCGAAGCCCTTGCGCAACGTGCGGCCCGCATTGCGGAACGTGCTTCGTCCGCCCAGCGAGTCGGCGGCAACGATTTCATCCCGGGTGCGCGTCTGGAACAGCGCCGCGGTCAGCAAGCTGTTTCCGATGCGGGCTTTCGCCCCGACCTCGACGCTGGTGTTGACTGAAGGCCGGAGCGCCGTATTCAAGCCGGCCAGCCCGTCGCTTCTGTACGAAAGCTCGTTGAAGGTGGGCGTTTCGAAGCCGCGGCCCACCGTTGCATACAGGCTCAGGTCTTCGGTGGCCTGATAGCGCAAGGCAGCCATGGGCAAGGCCTTCCGGTAGCGCAGCGAACCGCTGTCGTCCCGATTGCCCTCCTGCACATAGTGATCGTCGGAGCGGAAGCTGACGGTGCTGTAGCGCAGCCCCAGGTCCAGCGTCCATCTATCCGTGAACGCCCACGATGCTTGCGCATAGGGGTCGATGTTCCAGAGATCGTTGGTTTCATCGCGGCGCAGCTGGCCCTTCACGCCCAATTGCTGCGCGCCGCCGGCGTCGACGAAGTTTTCATACCCCTGGCGATCTTCGCGCAGCACGTCGTAGGCGACGCCGCCGATCAGTGTCAGCGGGCGTCCCGCCAATTGCAGGGTTGAAGTCCAGCGCGCATCCAGGCCGCCATAATTGCGTTCCAGGTCGATGACGCCGCCCGAGTGGCTGGGCGGCCTTTGCGTGGCGACCGGAATCGCCTGGAATTGCTCGGTCTTTCTTTGACCGTAATAAGCCGTCAGGCGAAGCGCGTTGTCGGCGCCGATGCGGCGCTCGTAGACCAGCCCGCCTTGCGTCTGCTTCACCGTCTTGCGCGTGTCGAACAGCAGCGCATTGGGCGCGGCGCTGCGGGGCGCGTCCATGAGCTCATCGTATTGCAGTCCTTGCGGATCTTGCGCCCGGACGTGCACGCTGTTCAGGATCACGGTCAGTTTGCTGTCTTCGCCCAGCGCGACGCCCAGCTTGGCGTTGCCCAGGTTCTTGCGGGCGGAGCCATGGTCGCGGTAGCCGTCGGTGGAATAGCGATTGAGGCTCACCATATAGTCCAGTGCGCCCGGGCCTGCGCCGGTTGCGCCGCCGGCCTTCAGGCCGTAGCGGCGCTGGCCGTCGCTGCCGGCCGTGAAGCTTGAAACGATGCGCGGGGGGCCTTCGCCGCTTTCGGTGAACACTTGTATGACGCCGCCGGACGAATTGCCGTACAGCGCGGAAAAAGGGCCTCTCAAGACCTCGACGCGCTCCGCGGAAGAAAGGTCGATGTTGGACGTCTGCCCCTGACCATCCGGCATGGTGGCGGGTATGCCGTCCACGTACAGGCGAATGCCCCGCACGCCGAAGGTGGAGCGCGAACCGAAACCGCGTATCGACAGCTGCAGGTCCTGGGCGTAGTTTTCACGGTTCTGGGCCAGCACGCCCGGTATGGCGCCCAGGCTCTCCGAAAGATTCACCTGCATCCGGCCGTCGCGCAAAGCGTCCCCTTCGATGATGCCGACGGAGGCCGGCGCCTCGAACAGGGGCTGGGCCCTTTGCGTGCTGGTGACGATCACGGGCGCGAGCTGGGCCACGCCTTGCGGGCTCACCCCCTCGGCGGCATGCGCGGCGGCCGGCAGGGCAAGCAGCAGGCCCAGGCGCAGCCGGCTTCGATAGGGCGCAACGGGAGTCATGAGGCCTCGCAAGATTGTCTTGGTTCCATCGGTGTTCTGTCGTGATTCTATGTCGGGTCGCGCGCCCACCAGCAATTCGGGTTCCCATGCACGTAAAATCCTGGAGACGCATATCGGGAAGCATGAAACATGAATTCGAATTCGGCTTGGGTGGTGTTTGCGCTCGGCTCGGCATTCTTTGCCGCCCTGACCGCGGTTTTCGGCAAGCTGGGCGTGACCGGCATGAATTCCAACTTGGCGACCTTCATCCGCACGCTGGTCATACTCGTGGTCATCGCGGGCATCGTCTCCATGCGCAGCGAATGGGAGAAGCCGGCCAACGTCCCGCTGAGCGGCTGGGTCTACCTGACGCTCTCGGGAATCGCCACGGGCCTGTCGTGGCTGTGCTATTACCGGGCGCTGCAGCTGGGGCCGGTCGCCAAAGTAGCGCCGGTGGACAAGCTCAGCGTGGCATTGGCCATTGTCCTGGGCGTGATCTTCCTGGGCGAGGCACTGACTTGGCCCATCGCGATCGGCGGCCTGCTGATACTGGCCGGGTCGATCGTGATCATTGCGTTCTAGCTTTCCGCCGGCACGTTGACGGGCCCTAAGGCCGGGCCGAAAGGCCCAGGACATTGCGCTCGGTCTGCCTGCGCAGGCGCTCGATGAACGCGAAGACCAGGGGGTTGGCCGGCGATGCCGTCCAGGAAAGGAAAATCTGCCGCGTGACTTCGCGGTCGGCCAGGGGAATTTTCACCAGCGTCGGATGCTGTATGGTCAGCGCGGTGGAATGCGCGACGATGGCGGCGCCCACCCCCTGCGCCAGCATGCTTTCCAGGGCGGTGATGGTGTTCACCTGGATATAGGGCAGGGAGCGCGTCAGCAGGCTTGCGCTGACCGCGTGGTTGTCCGTCAGGTTGACGATGGTGGTGTCGGTGAAATCGTCCAGGGTCAGGTAGTCGCGGCCGGCGCGCGCGTCGTCTTTGCGCACGACCGCCCAGAATTGTTCGGAGAACAGGCATTCGGACTTGATGTCCGGCCCATTGACGGGGCGCGAACAAAGCGCGACGTCGCATTTCTTGCCGCTGAGCAGCGTCGAGCACGCCGACGAGTCGCCGTCCAGCACGGAAAGCTGCGCATGGGGGTGGGTTTTCGACAGCTCGGCCAGCACCGGAGATATGACGTCCTGCAACAGCGACGGCAGGCAGGCGACGCGCAACTGCGGTTTGTCATGCCGGTCCGGGGGGCTGATGCGGTCGATGACGTCTTGCAGGATCTGGACGGCGTGGCGCGCGCCCACCAGGAATTCCGCGCCGGCGGCCGTCAGCTCGATCTGTTTTTGCGCGTTCGACCGTAAAACCAGCTGGACCCCGAGCTTCGATTCGAGCTGCTTCAGCTGGATGCTCAGCGCGGGTTGAGACAAGGAGCATTTTTCCGCGGCTTCCTTCAGGGACTTGCTGCCCGCCAGTCATATGAAGTTTCGGAGTTCCCTGGTCGATAGCGCGGGAAGTCTCATCGGAGGTCTCTTTTAAAAGTCAAATTTCGCAATAAACAAAGTAAAAATCGGCGCGGCGGGCCACTTCTACAATGAATTCATAACGATCATCTAGGAGACCAGCATGCTACCCAAGGCAACCCCGCGGCCCGCCCTTCTTCTGGCCAAGCTTGCTTTTGCCGCCGCGGCGGCGGCCATTTCCATTATGCCAACATCCGCGGCCGCGTCGGCGGGATTTCCCGACAAGCCGGTCCGGCTCGTGCTGGGCTTCCCGCCGGGCGGCGGCGTGGACGTCGCCGCCCGCGCCTTGGGCAATGTGCTGGGCGAAGAGCTCGGCCAGCCGGTGGTGATAGAAAACATCCCCGGGGCCGGCGGCAACATCGCCACGGACCGCGTGGCCAAGTCCCCGGGCGACGGCTACACATTATTGTTCGGCAGCATCGCGCTGTCCATCAATCCGGCCTTGTACAAGTCGCTGACCTTCGATCCGCTCAAGCAGCTGCGCGCCGTTGCATGGGTCTCCACATCGCCGTACGTTTTGCTGGCGAATGCGCAATCCGGCATCGACGACGTGCAGGAGCTCATAGCGCAGGTGAAGTCGGGCAAGGAAATCGACTATGCCAGCGCGGGCAACGGCTCGGGCTCCCACTTGTTCATGCAGCAGTTCGCCGACCTGGCCGGCATCAAGATGACTCACATACCCTACCGCGGCGCGGCGCCCGCCATGAACGACGTGCTGGGCAACCAGGTTCCGGTGGTGTTCGACAGCATCATGACGACGCTGCCGCACATCAAGGCCGGCAAGGTAAAGGCCTTGGGCCTGAGCTCCGCCAAGAAATCGGTGGTGGCGCCCGACATCCCCTCGCTGGACGAACTGGGCATCAAGGGCATGGATTCGACGAGCTGGTTCATCGTCTTCGCCCCGGCGGCCACGCCCGACGACATCGTCCTCAAGCTGGAGCGCTCGATCAACAAGGCCTTGTCGCGGCCCGAGCTCAAGCAGCGCTTCGCCGATATGGGCGCCGAAGTGGTCGCCGGCGGCTCGGCCGAGGCGCAGCGCTTCTATCAGAGCGAAGTCGCGAAATGGGCGAAAGTCGTCAGCGCGACGGGCGTGCAGCTGGATTGACCATGCCGCATCTCACTTTGGAAGTATCCGGAAATCTCGCGCCCTGGGCCGACGCGATGCTCGACGCCGTCACGGACGCCTGCCTGCATAGCGGGCACTTCGAGCAGGCCGTCCTGATGGGCCGGGTGGTGGTCCACGAACGATTCCGGGTGCGCCAGCAAGGCATGGCGGCTTTTGTGAATCTCGGCCTGCGAATCAGGCCGGGCCGCAGCGAAGACGCCAGGGCGGACCTGGCGCGCCGGCTGGCGCAGGCCATACGGCAGGTGGCGCAAGACGGGCGGCTGAGCCCGCGTACTTGCATCACCTGCGAGATCCATGAGGTCGACACACGGGCCCGGGCGCTGATTTTTGCGGGAGACGATTGATGGCAACCATACACGCGATACCGCTCGCCAAGATTCTGGGGCGGGCCGAGAAAACCAAGTTCACGTACCTGAAGGGCTTTGGCCAGAACGTGGAGTTCGGCTATTACGCATGGCTCGTGCAGGACGGCGACCACAACATTCTGGTGGATGCGGGGGCGACCGCCGTCCAGGCCGTCGAGTCCTGGGGCCGGCCGCCCGATACCGTGCAGCATGTGCAGACCCTGCAAGAGGGCCTGGCCGCGCATGGCCTGACGGTCGACGACATAGACATCGTCATTCTGACCCATCTGCACATGGATCACGTCGCCTACATACACGACCTGAAGAGGGCGAGGAAAATCGTCCAGCGCATCGAATGGGAATTCGGCTCGAAGCCGCAGCCCATAGACAAATACTACGACCATACCTTCATCGCAGGCCTGGAGTTCGAGCAAATCGAAGGGGACAGGCGGATCACCGAGAACGTGGGCGTGCTGTTCACCCCGGGGCACACGCCTGGCGGCCAGTCGGTATGGGTGCGCGGCCCGCGGGGCGTGGGGATCATCACCGGCTTTTGCTGCATACAGGAGAACTTCGGATCCTGCCCCTGCGGCTCGCCGGAGCACGACCTCACCATCCCCGGCATCCATCAGAATTCCATGGACGCCTACAACAGCATGGTCAAGGTATGGCAGGCCGCCGACTTCATCGTCGCGAACCACGACGCGAAATACATCACTGAAAGCGAGGTAGCTTAGGAAATGGACATCAACAAGGCCAAAGCGCTGTTGAGCAGCGTCTATGGGGACGTCGAATGGGTCGACGTATTGTGCCGCTACAGCCCCAAGAAGGCCGTGGGCCTCGCCTATGTGGCGGAAGGCATCTTCAACCGATCCGTGCTGCCGGAGAAGGTCAAGCATTTCATCTTGCTCGTGATCTATCTTTCCCAGGGCAGGGCGGATTTGGTCAAGCTGCATGCCCAACTGGCAAGAAGCGCCGGCGCCAGCGACGCCGAGCTGATCGAGACGCTGGAGGTCTTCCTGCCTTCGCGCGGCGTGCACATGTTCAGCGAAGGGCTGCGCCTGATCGGCGTCGACGCGCAAACGCTGCCCGCGCCGGAAGACGCCGATGCGGCGCACGAACCCGTCGACGTCGTCGACATGCTGGCCTACTTCGAAAGCGTGCTGCATGGGCTGCCGCCCTTCGTGACGCTGTTGGCCGAGCACAAGCCGGAGCTCCTGCAGGGCTATTACGTGCTGCGCAGCGAGAACCTGCGCGAAGGCGTCCTGCTGCATAAATACAAGGAGCTGTTGCTCGTGGCCCTCAATACCTCGGAGCGCTATACCGAGGGCGCGCGCATACACGTGGTCAATGCCATGGAGAACGGCGCGTCGGCCGAAGAGGTCGTGGACGCCATGACGACCGCGATACTGTCGGGCGGCGTGCCCGGCTGGATCGAGGGCAGCAAGGCATTCGTGGCGGGCAGCCAGGCCGTGGCGGTCGCCGCGTAGCCCCCGGCCGGCCGTGGAAAGGCGCCGCCATGCGCGGCGGGCGGCCTAGCGCAGCAGCGCCTCCAGCGCCGCCAACTGATCGTCGAGCGGAAGGCCGGCGTTCAAGACGGGCACCCGGCCGTCCACGACGGCGTCGGGCCGTTTCAATGCCGACACATAGCTTTCCCAGTGGGCGATCTTCCATGCGTCGCGCGGATCGGCGCGGTCGACGATGCGCTGCCTGCGGACTTCGAGCGGCAGCTCCAGCCATACGTGACGCAGGCGCGTGGCCGGCGGCAAGCCCAGCGCCTGGCAGGAGAACAGCGCGGACGAAGCCAGTTCGCGGCTCCATGGCGCCGGGAACACCACGTTCAGCCCGGACTCCAGCTGGTCCCTGGCGACGCGCAGCGTGCTGGCATATTCCAGGTCGCGCACTTTCGCCTTGAACAAGGGGCTGTCGCGATCGTCCGGACTTTGCCCCAGCGCCTGCAAAAACGGGCCGGACCAGCATTCGCTGACCACGTCCTTGTCGAGCACGCACCAGCATCGCCCGTGTTCCCGCTGCCTGCGGATGAAATGGCTGGTAAGAAAGGATTTGCCTGTGCCGGCGTGGCCGAGGATGAATAATGCGGTGGTGTTGCTCAAGGTGATGGCTCGGATACGTGTGAATATCTAATAGTACTGAAGGATTCACTATCTTCCATCAAAGATACATACTTGAGCCATGCCTGCAACCAGGAGATCCACAATGAACGACATGGCTTTCACCGCCGGCGGGCACGAACGCATGCCGGCCTTCTATATTCCTCACGGCGCCGGGCCCTGTTTCTTCATGGACTGGCAGCCCGCCGGCACATGGGACCGGATGGCCGGCTTTCTAAAGGGCCTGGCGGACACCCTGCCCGTCCGGCCGCGCGCCGTCATGCTGGTCTCGGCGCATTGGCTGGAACCGCAATTCAGCGTCACCGGGCGCGCCCAGCCACCGCTGATCTACGACTACTACGGCTTTCCGCCACACACCTACCAGCTGTCCTATCCCGCCCCGGGCGCCCCGGAACTGGCGTCGGTGGTCGCGCAGCGGCTCGAGCGGCATGGCGTGGGCGCCAAAGTGGACCACGAACGCGGCTTCGACCATGGCGTATTCATTCCGCTGAAACTGGTCTTCCCCGACGCGGACGTTCCAGTCGTTCAGCTGTCCTTGCGGCACGGCCTGGAGCCCGCCGCCCATCTCGCAGCGGGCAGGGCGCTGACGGCGCTGCGCGACGAAGGCGTGCTCATCCTGGGCAGCGGCATGAGCTTCCACAACATGCGTGGCTATGGCGACCCGCGATACACGCCCGTCTCGGCCGAATTCGACCGCTGGCTGACCCAGGCGGTGGAAAGCGAACCGGCGCAGCGCGACGCCTTGCTGCAAGCCTGGACGCAGGCGCCCCATGCGCGCGACTGCCACCCCGTGGGTGGCGAAGAACACCTGATCCCATTGATGGCGGTCGCCGGCGCCGCGGGGGATTCCCGAGGCCGGAAGGTTTATTCAGAGCGGGTCATGGAAACCACGATATCGGCGTATCGGTTTGGTTGAAGTCCGGTAGCCGCATACCGCTCCGGAGCTTGCGCCGCATGCGGCGGCGCGCGCTCACAGGCTCCGGCTCTCCCCACAACACAGAAGCGCGATCCATCCAGTCATGCTGCGGCGCAGTATTGACCGTAGGCGCATATCCCTGTAGATTTTTAAAAATGAGATGGCATTTCATTTTCAGATATTCGGGAGACACGGTCAGATGCTACCTTCGTTTTGTTCTTCAACACGCAGCTTCCAAGGCAGGCCCGCCGCAGAGGTCATGGCCTCCGAGCTGCAGCGCTTCAACGCCAAGCGGGTGCTCTTCATCACTGATCGAGGAGTGCATGCGGCAGGGCTTACCCGCCCGCTCGAAGCGGCGGTGCCGCAAGGGTGCCGGCTTGCCGGGGTGTATTCGGAAGTCATGCAGGATCCAACCGCGCAGCTCATGGACGAACTTGGCAACCGCTGCCGGGACGAAGGCATCGACGCGCTGGTGGCCATCGGCGGCGGTGCGGCGCTGGACGCGGCCAAGGGCGCGGGCCTGGTGGCGAGCCACGGCGGCTCCATTCTGGACTTGGTCGGCGAAGACAAGGTCCAGCGCCCGCCGATCACGCTCCTTTGCATTCCGACCACCGCCGGTACCGGCAGTGAAGTGAGCTGGCACATCTCGGTGAACGACACGGAGCGCCACTTGAAGGTAACGGTGCGCTCGCCCTTGGCGGTTGCGACGACTGCCATTCTCGACCCCCAGATGGTCGCGTCGGTGCCGCCTGCGGTGGCCGCGGCGGCCGGCATGGACGCGCTCACCCATTTGCTCGAGTCATATGTCGGCAACGTCGGGCGCTGGGAAATGACCGACGCGCTGAATTTGCATGGAATCCAGCTGGTGGGCGACTCCATGCTGCCTTACTGGAAGAATCGCGGCGACGAGCGCCATGCGCGCAGCATGCAAATCGCCTCGTGCATCGGCGGGCTGGCGCTCTCGCATAGCCGCACAGGCATCGTGCACCAGATGGCCCGCCCGCTGGGCGCCAAGTTCCACGTTCCTCATGGCATGGCCAACGCGGTGCTGCTCCCATGGTGCCTGGCGGTGACCGCGACGCGCGATCCCGTGCGTTTTGCCCGCATAGCACGGGCTCTTGATTCGTCCGCGCCGGAGGACGACGCCGCGGCCGCGGCGGGGCTCGCCGACACGGTGCACCGCATGAACAAAACCATGCGGGTTCCAAGCTCGCTCGCCGCCTTCGGCGTCAAAGAGGCCGAGCTGGAAGACCTGGCCGTGGACGCGCTCCAGGGCAAGCCCGCTGTCACCAACCCCTGCGCCGTGTCGCTCGAAGAAGTGGTCGGCATTTATCGCAACGCGCTCAAAGGAGAGGCTCATGGATAAGCGCGCAATTGTGCTGCACCCCAAGGACAACGTCGCCACCGCGATCGTCGATTTGGAAAAGGGCGACACGCTCCGGCTTGCCGGCAAGGGGGACCTGGCGGCGATCGAGCCGATTCCCTTCGGGCACAAAGTCGCCCTGATGCCGATACCGGCGGGGCAGCCGGTCATCAAGTACGGCGAAAGCATAGGCTTGGCCGCCGGCGACATCCAGCTGGGCGCCTGTGTCCATGTCCACAACATCGAAAGCCAGCGAGGCCGGGGCGACCGGGCCGGAAAGGAGGCGTAAATGGAAAACTCGACCTTCATGGGCTATCGCCGTGAAAACGGCACCGTTGGAATCCGCAATCACGTGGCCATACTCGCGGTGATGGACAACGTCAATGGCATCGTGCGGAACCTGGGGCGGCTGATCAAGGGCACGGTGCCGATTCCCGTCTGGTACGGGCGCGGGCAGTTTGGTGAAGACGACGCGCTCTTTCGGCGCACTCAGGTGGGGTTGGCGACCAATCCCAACATTGCCTCGGTGCTCGTCATCAGCCTGGAAAGAGTATCGGCCGGCAAGGTTGCGGCCGCCATCGCCGAAAAAGGCGTGCCGGTTGAACACCTTTCCGTGCAAGACACAGGCGGCACGATCGAGACCATCGCCCAGAGCATGCGCATCCTTCAAAGAATGGTGCGCGAGGCCAGCCGGCAGCGGCGCGTGGCCGTCCCTCTGTCCGCACTCACCCTTGGGGTCGAGTGCGGCGGAACCGACACCACGTCCGGGATCGCCTCGAACCCCGCGCTGGGCTTTGTCGCCGACCGCGTCGTTGCGGCCGGCGGCACCGTGTTTCTTACCGAAACCTCCGAATGGATGGGCGCCGAGCAAGTATTGGCGGCGAGAGCCGTCAACGAGTCCGTCGCCGCGGACATCTGGAAGGCGACCGGGCGCATCGAGGCCGATGCCCGTGCCAGGGGCGTGGACATCCGGGGCGCCAACCCCGTTCCCGACAACATCCGGGGCGGCATTTCCACACTGGAGGAAAAATCGCTGGGCGCCATCATCAAAGGCGGCACGACGCCGGTGTGCGGGGTGCTGCCATATGCCACGCCGGCGCCTTCGGCGGGGCTGTTTCTCATGGATACGGCCGCGCCCGCCGCCGAATCGATGACCGGGATCGCCGCCGGGGGCGCGCAGCTCATCATTTTCTCGACCGGGCAAATGAACATCATGGGCTGCACGGTTGCGCCCACGATCAAGGTGACCGCGAACCCGCGCACCGCCGCGCGCCTGTCCGACAACGTGGACGTCGACGTTTCGGCCATGCTCGCCGGCGAGACGCTGGGCGAGGCCGGCGGGCGGCTCTTTGAGTTCGCCAGAGAGGTATGCGAAGGCGCCCTGACCTCGGCCGAGATCTTTGGCGACGAGGACATCGCCATCAGCCGCATACAGCCAACCGTCTAATCACGATTCATATTTAGGAGCGAGGAATGTATCAACCCAGAATGCTGATCAACGGCCAGTGGGTCGTTGGCGGTTCGGACGTCGAGCTACCGGTGCTGAACAAGTTTTCAGGCGAGACGATCGCGCGGATCCGGGAGGCCACCGCGGAGCAGGTCCAGCAAGCCGTCGATGCGGCGCAAGCAGCCTTCGAGGGCGAGGAGCTCTCCCCCCACAGGCGTTTTCAGATCCTTGAGAAGGCGAGCCGCCTCGTGCAGGAAGACGCCCAAGCCCTGGCCCGGATGCTGGTCCGGGAAGTCGGCAAGACGATTCGCGAATCACGCGCCGAAGTCAACTCCGCCGCGGCGGCGCTGCTGAACGCCGCCGAAGAAGCCAAGCGCATCGACGGGGAAACCATCCCGGTCGAGGCGAACCCGGGTTCCGAGCGCCGCTTCGCGGTGGTGATGCACACCCCGTCGGGCCCCGTATGCGCCATTACACCCTTCAACGCGCCGCTGAACCAGGCTGCGCACAAAGTGGCGGCGGCGATTGCCGCTGGAAGCCCCGTGGTGCTCAAGCCCTCCGAGCAAACCCCGATCACCGCCTATCGCCTGGCCGAGATCCTCGTCGAAGCGGGCTTGCCGGCGGGGCACCTGGCAGTCGTTTTTGGCCGCGGGCCGTCGGTGGGCGAGCAACTGCTGAAGGATCCTCGCTTCAGCCGCTACACCTTCACGGGCTCGGCGCGCACGGGCCGGCACATACTGGAGACCGTGGGGATTCGGCCCGTTGCCCTGGAGCTCGGCTCCAACGCGCCGACCATCGTCTTCCCCGATGCGGATCTCGAACAAGCCGCCCTCGCCGCGCGCGCATCCGGCTATGCGATCGCAGGCCAGGTATGCACCTCCGTGCAACGCCTGTATGTCCACGAAAGCGTCATCGATCGATTCACCGAGATCTTCGTCGACAAGGTAGGCCGGCTCAAGGTGGGAGACCCCATGGACGATGCGACCGACGTCGGGCCGGTGCTGACCGACGCGGCCGCCGAACGCGCGGAACGGCTTCTGTCCGAAGCCGTCCAGAACGGAGCCGAGGTGCTGATCGGCGGCAAGCGCGAAGGCCGCATGTTCCAGCCCACGGTGCTCGGCAACGTAAGGCGCCCCATGGCGGTCGTGTGCCAGGAAGTCTTTGCCCCGATCGTGAACATCATGCCGTTCAAAGACACCGATGAGGTGATCCGTGAAGCGAACGACAGCGAATTCGGACTGCAGGCGGGCATTTTCACCAAGGACATCAAGAACGCCTTTTATGTCGCCAAGCGCCTGCGCTACGGCGGAGTGATGATCAACGACGCCTCTCGCTATCGCGCGCCCAATCAGCCCTATGGCGGCGTCAAAGACAGCGGGATCGGCCGGGAGGGCCCGAAATACGCAATCCGCGAGCTGACGGATTTCAAGACCGTCGTGTTCAACCTGGAGTAAGACGTCCGGCAAGGGCTTCCGGTCCCGCCGAGGCCGGGACCCGTTTCCGGAGAGCAAAAAAAGCCGTGCCTTGTCCACCACCAAATGATGATAGAAGGAGACACACAATGAAAATGAAATGGCTTGCCGCGGCCATGCTTGCCGCCGGCGCTCAATTGGTAAGCCCCGCGCACGCGCAAGGAAGCTACCCGGGCAAATCGATAAAGATACTCGTCCCGTTCTCGCCCGGCTCCCTGGTCGACACGATCGCCCGGCTCTACTCGGACAAGCTTTCTGAACGCCTGGGGCAGCCTGTCGTAGTGGAGAACAAGGTCGGTTCCGGAGGAATCATCGCGACCCGGACCTTGCTGCAAGCGCCGGCGGATGGCTACACCTTGCAGATGGTGTCTTCGTCCCACGCGATCAACGCCACCTTATACAAAGACCTGCCCTACGATACGGCCAACGACCTTTCCTGTGTCGGGCTCGTTGCAAGTTCCCCAACCGTCATCTCCATCTCGCCCAGTCTCAAGATCACCAGCGTGAAGGATTTCGTGGAGCATGTAAAGAAGAGGCCTGGGAAGATGAACTATGGTTCCGGCGGCATCGGCACGGCGGCGCACCTGGCCGGAGAATATTTCGTCAGCCGTACCGGCACCGAGATGGTGCACGTTCCCTATAAAGGCGTTCAGGAGGCCGTGATGGAGATCATCGGTGGGCGCATCGACCTCGCCTTTCCGCCGGTCAGCATAGCCATGCCGCAGATGCAGGCGGGCAAGCTCACGGGCCTGGCCGTCACGGGCGCCGAGCGCTCGCCTTTATTGCCCGACACCCCTACGGCCCAGGAGGCGGGCCTGGAAGGCTTCGAATACCAGATCTGGTATGCGCTTCTGGCGCCCGAGCGAACCCCGGAGCCGGTCATGCAGCGCCTGGCCACCGAGCTCAAGGCGGTGAGCGCGCTGCCCGAGATCCGCGAAAAGCTCGTCGCCCAGGGCATCACCCCAAGAGACCCCGTATTGGGCGAGTGCGACGACTACATCAAGGCACAGATCGCGGAACAGGGAGAGCTGGTGAAGGCCAGCGGCGCGACGGCGAAATAAGCGGGCCGGCCCTGGCCATGGGTCAGACGTTGCCCAACCGCCTGGAGAGCCCGGCCGCCGCCCGGGTGACCAGCGCCGAGAAGCGTTGAATATTTTCTTCGGTGAAGCGGGATTCCGGCCCTGAAATGGTCAAGGCCGCCACGACTTCGCCCGCGTGATTCCGCACCGGCGCGCCCACGCCGGCCGCGCCGGGCGTTTGTTCCGCAATGGTCGAGCAATAGCCATGCTCGCGAATGAAGCGCACTTGCTCATGCAGCCTGCCGGGGTCGGATATCGGCGTGCCGGCTTGCGCGCGCATCGCGATGTATGCGGAAATTTCTTCATCGCTCAGATCGGCCATGAGCGATTTCATCGATGCGCCGGCGTGCAGAGGAACCCTGCGTCCGAGCGGCGTGTGCATGCGTACGCTGTGCTCGCCATCGACCTTGGCGATAAAGACCCCGCAGTCTCCGTCGCGAATGGACAAATGAGCCGTCTCGCCCGATTCTTCCGCAAGCTCTTTAAGAAAAGGCATCGCGCGCGAGGGCAAGTCCAGGCGCTGCGATACCAGGTGGCCGAGCTCCAGCAGCTTCAAGCCCAGCTGGTAGCGCCGGCTTTCCGCGTCGTATTCGATGAAGCGCAATTCCTCTAGCGTCGACAGCAGGCGAAAGGCCGTGCTATGCGGAAGATTCGCTTCCTTCGCCACTTCGGCAGCGGTCCATTCGCGCTTTCCCTTGCTCAGGATATCTAGCAGCCCCAGGGTTTTTTTTGCGGTTTCCGACGTTGGGGTGAGTTTCTGGTTGGTTCTCATTTGTAGTGCGGCGATCAGGCGACTGGACCGGAAGGTGATGGGCTGATCAATGTAAGAGTTGGGAAATAACGGCGATATCGTTTGGTGTCCCGGGTAAGCAAGGGAATGGCCAATACCGCGGCATGCGCGCCGATGAAGAAATCAGGCAAGACGCCGGTTTCTCTTTCCGCTTCGCCGCGATACCTGCGAAAGGCCTTGCCGGCCAGGAAAAGCGCGCTGGCCGGAATGCGCTCGACCAGCAGGCCCATTTTTGCAATGGTGTCGTCCAGCGCCTCGATGTGGTCATAGCCGACGGACCATTCGGCGTACACCACATCATTGATCAACAATGGGCCCTGGATGCTGACCGACTCCAGCTGCTGGATGGACCAGTCGGCCCAGTTTGGATCGTCTGTCACGACGTCCAGCAAGATACTGGTGTCGATCAGCGTGGTCATCGTCATTCATCCGCTGAGCGGGTGAGCTTCATGATCTGATCGGTGGTCATGCCGCATTTGGCCGCCCCCCTGAATTGCCTGAAGCTGCTTCTGGAAGCCGCGCTCGCGGCTCCGGGCTGTAAATACACCCGCCCGTCGCTGGCGATTTCGAAGCTGACTTCGGCGCCGGGGCATAGCCCAAGCAGATCACGCACAGGTTTGGGAATGGTGACTTGCCCTTTGGCGGTGAGCGTAGACATGGCATGCTCCTTGTAATACCTGGATTTTAGCAGGTATTACTTTGTGCGAGCCCGCCTACGCGGCCCTGTCAGCCGGGGGCGACCACGCCCGCCTGCTGATAGATATGCTTGATTTCCAGAAAATCGTTGAGCGCGTCGTAGCCGTGCAGGCGCCCCAGCCCGCTGCGGCGATAGCCGCCCGTTTCGGCTTCGGCAAACAGTTTGTTGTGGTCGTTGATCCATACCGTGCCATTGCGCAGGGCCCTGGCCACGCGCATGGCGCGGGCGCCGTCGCGCGTCCAGATGCTGGCCGCCAGGCCATATTCGCTATGGTTCGCCCGCCTGACGGCTTCGGACTCATCCTCGAAGGATTCCATCACCAGCAAGGGCCCGAAAATCTCTTCCTGGATGAAGAAGGCGCCGCTATCCTGGTGTGCGACCAGAGCGGGATTCATGAAGAAACCCTGCGGGAGCGACTGCGGGCGACCGCCGGGCAGCAGCACCTCGTCAGCGATGTCCAAGGTCCTGGATACGCACTCCTGGACCTGCGCATGGGCGCGCTCGTCGATCAGGGGGCCCATGTGCACACCGGCCTCGTCGCCCGGCCCGACCTTCAGGGCGCGCAAGGCCTGGGTCAGGGCTTGCTTCATCTCGCCGAACTTGCTGGCGTGCACCAGAACGCGCCGTGCGGCCGTGCATTGCTGCCCGGAGGTGATCGTCGCGGCCGCGGCCAGCAGCCCCGCGGTCTTCGCGATGTCCGCGTCGTCGAAAACCAGGCAGGCCGCCTTGCCGCCGAGTTCCAGCGACAGGCGCTTCATCGTCGGCGCGGCGGCCGCCATGATGCGCTGCCCCGTGGCGTTGGAGCCTGTGAAACTCAATACGTCGACCAAGGGGGACGTCACCAGGGCCTGCGCCACTTCATGCCCGGTTTCGGAAACGACGTTGATCACTCCGGGCGGCAGTGCGGCGATTTCGGAGAGCGGCCTGAGCACGGCCGCGTTGATCAGCGCCGTCTGCGGCGCCGGCTTGATGACGGTCGTGCACCCCGCCGCCAGCGCGGGCGTCAACGAGCGGATCAGCAGCACGATGGGAGAGTTCCAGGGCACGATGATGCCGACGACGCCGGCCGGCTCTTTGAGCATGGTGGAGTATTCGCCGGGCGATACCTCGAATACGTGGCCGGGCATGTAACGCGTCAGGCCCGCGTAATAGCGGATCTCGGAGATGGCGCCGGCGATTTCGCCGCGCGCCTGCGCCAACACCTTGCCGTTTTCGCGCGTGAGCAACTGGGCGAGTTCTTCGGCGCAGGACGCCAGGCGATCCGACCATTCCCACATGACTTGTTGGCGCAAGCGCGGGTTCTGCGCCCATTCGGGGCGGTTGAAGGCGGCGCTGGCCGCCTGGATGGCTGCGGATGCGTCTTCCGTGCCGCTGTCCGCCAACCGGCCTATGACTTCACCGGTCGCCGGGTTGATGCTGTCGGCCAGCCGGCCGCTTTGCGCCGGACACCAACGCCCGTCGATCAAATTGTTCGCTATCGTCATGAGTCCCTCTTCCATCCTCGCATCGCTTTCGCAGTCCGGCCAGATGCCGGCGGGCGCGGCAGATTATGTCAGCGAACCACGGGATTTACCAATATCATTTATTGAAATACTCAATCAATATAAATGATGGAGGCGCGAGATATGAACATCATTATTAAATACTGCGGGATTAGGGTGTTAAATCATTGAAATTAGATCGTGTGCGTTAAACCGTATCGCTAGTGATCTACCGATATGCTTTACTTGATCGACGTAGTCATCATTTATTTTGATAAATAAAATGATTGAATATTAATCAGGGGGCATGCTCCATGGGTGCCTTCCGTGGCCGTGCTCGCGGCCCGGCTGAACCGGATATCTCGTTTACTTTAGATTGCGCAAGGCGCGCTGGCAGATGCGGCGGGTGGCGTCGTCGGTGGGCATGGCTTGCAGCCATTGAGCACAAAGGCCGCGTACCCAGTCGGGCTGGTCTTTGGCGGCATCGTTGAGCCAGTTGGCGACCGAGTCCTGCACGTAGCGGGAAGGATCGTTGCGCAGTGGTGCCAAAATGGGCAGCGCCCGTCCGGGTTCGCGTTTGAGGCCGCCAATATGCGCGCACCACACGCCTCGCGGGCGCATGGCCTCGCTGGCGAAGCGGCGCAAGCGTTCGGAAGGCGAGGTTGCCCATTGAGCCAAAAGAGAGATGGACGCATCCAGCTCTTCCGCCAAGTGCGGGCGCATCGCCATCCAGGCCCATTCGCGCACGCCGAAATGTCCGTCGTCCGCCAGTGGGCGGATGGCGGCCAGCCGCGTGGAAAGAGACAGCCCGGGCTGTGCCCCGATCATGAAGCAGGCCCAGCCGCGCACGGTATCGGCGCTGTGCGCCCGGCAGGTCTCGATGCCACCTGCGCCCAACGCATCCAGCAACACGGCGCCGATGCGGCTCATGCGCTTGAGGATGCCCAGTTCGCAGGCGGAATCCACTTCTTTGAGCGCCTGGGGTGACAGGCCGGGAAAAACGGCACGCATCAGCCGGGCCTGGTCAAGAGCCAGGCACTCGGCCAAGGTGGCGCTTTGCATGGCGCCGCTAGACAAGGCTTGCAGCACGTCGGAGGGGATGGCTGAAGCGCGGGTTGCGCCTTTGCGGGCAGCAGTCATGGCGCCCTCCTGCCGAGATTGCCGGCCACTTTCTCCAGCAGGGTCGCCAATTGCTTGCGCTCCGATACGGAAAGGTTGCCATACAGGCCGGCTATCCAGCGGCCATGCTGCTCGGACACAGTCTTTGCTGCACGTTTTCCCTTGCGAGTGAGCCGTATGCACAGCGCTCGGCGGTCATTGGTGTCCGCAAGGCGCTCGATCAGTCCTTCGCGCTCGAGGCCGTCGAGCAGCCCCGTGACGGTGGCGCGGGTAACCCCCGCGTTGTCGGCCAGCGCGTTCGGCGCCAGTCCCCCGGGCGCCGCATCGAGCAGGAACAGCAGGATGAAGCGCCCTTCGGACAAACCATGCGGCGCCAGCAGCGCGGCGCAGTCCTGGTCGATTCCCGCAGCGAGCGAAAGCGTTTGGAAGCACAGGCGAATGCCTTCCACGTCGGGCATCTTGCGTCGTTGCGCTTCCTGAATGAGCGCGTTGTACTTCTGTTCGAGCTTCATAATTAGTCGCCTTATAATAAGGCGGCTAATTATATAAAAAACATGCTGTTTAGCAAAGCTTTCGCTGAGCGGAGAGAAGGTGATCTTGTCGCCGAGCTTCAGGCCCATGCGCCGCCGTATTTCCCTGGGTACGGTCACCTGCGCAATCACAGGTAACTCCTCTTGCCTTGAGGAGCAGGCACATTGGCGGCTGAAGTCTACACACCGGCTACATGGGAGTAGCAAAGCAAAACGCCAACCCTTGCGGATTGGCGTAAGTGCTTGAATTGTTTGGTGCCGGTTAACGGATTCGAACTGTTGACCTTCGCATTACAAGTGCGCTGCTCTACCAACTGAGCTAAACCGGCGAACGCATAATTCTACAGGAGTTTCCTGAATTCTGCTGTGCGGGCCCGCCGTTGCGGGCCGCGATGCTAAGCGCGAAAGCGTGCGGCGAGCTGTTCGGCGTTGCGTGCCAGCAGGGCTGCGTCCAGGCCGACGGCGGTGAAGAGGGTGCCGACTTCCATGTAGCGCCGCGCGGCGGCCTCGTCGACGGTGAGGATGCCGGGTGCCTTGCCGCAGGCGCGTATGCGGCGGATGGCGTCTTCGATGGCGCTTTGCACTTCGGGGTGCTTGGGATCGCCCGGATGCCCAAGGCTGGCCGACAGGTCGGCCGGGCCGATGAACACGCCGTCCACGCCGTCCACCTTGGCGATGTCTTCGAGCCTGTCCAGCCCTTCACGGGTTTCGACCTGCACCAGCAGGCAGAGCTGGTCTTCGCAGACTTGCATGTAGTTGTTGACCTGCCCGAAGCCGCTTGCGCGCATGACGCCGCCCACGCCGCGCATGCCGCGCGGCGGGTAGCGCATGCCCGACACCGCCTGTTCGGCTTCTTCGACGGATTGCACGTAGGGGATCAGGAGGGTTTGCGCGCCGATGTCCAGGTAGCGTTTCTGCTGGACCAGGTCGTTCCAGCTGGGGCGCACCACGGGCGATACGGGATATGGAGCGGCGGCCTGCAGTTGGCCCAGCACGGTCTGGACGTCGTTGGGGGAGTGTTCGGTGTCGAATACCAGCCAGTCGAACCCGGCGCGCGCCACGATCTCGGCGCTGTAATGGTGCGCCAATGACACCCAGAGACCTAGTTGATGCTGTCCTGCGTTGATCGCTTGCTTGAACCGGTTTACCGGGATCTGCATGGGGAGCTCCATAAGTGGGGAATGTAGCGGTCGATGATACTCGCTCCCGGCACCGGGGGCTACTTCACCACTGTGAGCCGCGGCGGCTTCGGCGGCGTGCCGTCCGGCGGGCTGGAGCCGCCGGAGCCGCTGTCCGGCACCGCCTGCGGGCCCGGCCCCGGCGCGGATGCGTCGGCGTCCGAATCGCTGCCGGGATAAGGCTGAGACTCCGCGACATCGAAGCCCATGCCCGCGCCGGTTTCCCGGGCATAGATCGCCGAAACCGCCGCCACCGGAACGTAGATCTGCTCAGTCACCCCACCGAACCGAGTCTGGAACTCGATATAGTCATTACCCAATGTCAAGCGATTGGTGGCCAGCGTGCCGATGTTCAGCGTGATCTGGCCATCGTGGATGTGCGCCGGCGGAACCACCGTGTTGGCGTCCACCGTGACCACGATGTGCGGAGTGTAGCCGTTGTCGGTGCACCACTCGTGCAATGCGCGGATCAGGTAGGGCTTGGTAGAGGACTCTTGCATGATGTTTAGCGGCGCATGACCTTTTCAGAGGGTGTCAGTGCTTCGATATAGGCGGGACGCGAAAAAATGCGCTCCGCGTACTTCTGGATGGGGGCGGCATTCTTGGGCAGCTCGATGCCGTAGTGATCCAGGCGCCACAGCAAGGGCGCGACCGCGACGTCGAGCATGGAGAATTCCTCGCCCAGCATATATTTGTTTTTTAACAGCATGGGCGCCAGCTGCGCAAGGCGGTCGCGGATGTTTTGGCGGGCCAGGTCTTGCGCCTTGGTGTCGGTGCTGGAGCGGTCTTCCAGTATCGATACGTGCACGAAGAGTTCTTTTTCGAAGTTGTACAGGAACAGGCGCGTGCGCGCGCGCATGACCGGGTCCGCCGGCATCAGCTGGGGATGCGGGAAGCGTTCGTCGATGTATTCGTTGATGATGTTCGATTCGTACAGGACCAGGTCGCGCTCGACCAGGATGGGGACCTGGCCGTAGGGGTTCATGACGGAAATATCTTCTGGCTTGTTGTACAGGTCGATGTCACGGATCTCAAAATCCATGCCTTTTTCGAACAACACAAAGCGGCAGCGTTGAGAGAACGGGCATGTCGTTCCAGAATAGAGCACCATCATATCGTGGATTCCAATCGTAGAATAAGAATAAGAGCGCGCGCCGCAAGGCGCCGCTCCGAAAAGCGAAATAGGCGTATCGCAACGCCTATTTCTTGTCCGATAGCTGGGATGCAGTGCCGGCTAGGGCGGCTACCGGTGATTATATTACCTGACGTGTTTCCAGTAGGCTGCGTTCAGGCGCCACGCGACGACCAGGAACAGGCCCAGGAAGAGCAGGATCCATACGCCCATTTGCTTGCGTTGCTGCTGTACGGGTTCGGCCATCCAGCCCAGGAAGTTCGCCAGGTCGGCCACGTTGCTGTCGAAGGCCGCGACTCGTTTGGGGTCGGCGGATTCCAGAACGGCCTTGTCCTGGGGGTTGCCGCGGTAATCGGCAAGCGGTTCGGACTTGATGTCGGCGAAGCCCTGGGTGTCGTACTTGGCGGTGGTGCGTTCCCATTGCAGGGCGCCGCCTTCTTTCTCGACCTGGTGGACGGTGACGTGGTTGAGCGAGCGCGGGCCTTCCATTTCCCAGAGCGGGTTCGGCATGCCGACGCTGGGGAAGACCAGGTTGTTCCAGCCGGTCGCCTTGGTGGTGTCGCGGTAGAAGGTGCGCAGGAAGGTGTAGACGTAATCGACGCCGGACGGGCCCATGGTGGTGGACTTGGCGCGCGCGATGACGGACAGGTCGGGGGGCGCGGCGCCGAACCACTTCTTGGCGTCCTCGGGCGTCATGGCGATTTTCATGAGGTCGCCGACCTTGTCGCCCGTGAACAGCAGGTTCTTTTTGATCTGGTCGTCGGTCAGGCCGATTTCGGCCAGCTTGTTGTAGCGCATGGAATTGGCGCTATGACAGCCCAGACAGTAGTTGACGAACAGCTTCGCGCCGTTTTGCAACGCCGCCATGTCATTGATTCGGTTCGGTGCGCTTTCCAGCTTGTAGCCACCGCCCGCGGCCAGGGCGGCGCCGCAGGTCAGTGATAAGGCAATTGCGCCTAGCAGCTTTTTAATCATGATCATTCCGTAACGTGTTGGTTGCCTTAGTGAGCGTGAAACGTGACGCGGTCAGGGACTGGCTTGAACGTGCCGATGCGGCTCCAGACAGGCATCAGGAAGAAGAAGCCCAGGTAGATCACGGTGCCGATCTGGCTCATGAGGTTGAACGTCGGATTCGGCGCTTGCGTGCCCAGGTAACCCAACACCAGGAAGTTGACGATGAAGATGGCGTACAGATACTTGTGCCAGGTGGGGCGGTAGCGGATCGACTTGACGGGGGAATGATCCAGCCACGGCAGGAAGAACAGGATCACGACGGAACCGCCCATGACGACCACGCCCCAGAACTTGGCGTCGATGACGCGCAGCAGGATGGCGACCAGGATCAGCACGGCCGGCCATACCAGGCGCCAGACGCCGCGCAGGTTGCCCTTCAGGAACAGGGCCGCGGCGGCGATGACGCAGCCGGCGATCATGACCCAGGTGAAGTCGGCCGTGGTGGCGCGCAGCATGGAATAGAACGGCGTGAAGTACCAGACCGGCGCGATGTGCGGCGGGGTCTTCAGCGGGTCGGCCGGAATGAAGTTGTTGTATTCCAGGAAGTAGCCGCCCATTTCAGGGCCGAAGAAGATGATGGCCGCGAAGACGATCAGGAAGCCGGCCACGCCCACGATGTCGTGCACCGAGTAGTAGGGGTGGAAGGGGATGCCGTCCAGCGGCCGGCCCTGCGCGTCCTTGCGGGCCTTGATCTCGACGCCGTCAGGGTTGTTGGAGCAGACGTCGTGCAGTGCCAGCAGGTGGGC
>JACDJC010000452.1_pt1 | contig 47983 bp, 54 predicted proteins | sample 7454191 | NCBI WGS metagenome assembly JACDJC01 (sample SAMN14253291, study PRJNA609438) | sludge metagenome | isolation source: sludge after 25d culture with pyrite and EDTA | collected 2018-12-20 | reverse complement strand
TCTGTGGTAAATCCCAAATTAACTGACGCGATTCTTCGGGGCGAATTTTCTGTTAAAGCTAAAGCATTAACCCTCCCCTCGATCCCCTCCCTTATGCATAAGGGAGGGGAAGGGCATGATTTATCAGGCCCGGGGTGGGTTAAAAGAAGCTAAAAGTAAGAAAAAGGATAAAAGAAAAAAGAGTTAAGAGAAAATAGTGTAAGAGTTTTTGATAATACCGTTTTGATGCGTTGTTTTTGCAGTAATGAGTTAATGCATCTCATTCCGATGCTTCAATTTTTGAGGGAGAGTGAAATTTTATGTTCTTAAAACTCGGCAAAAATGTGATTAAAGAAGAAGGCTAAAACTTAATCTATGAAAGCGATGATATTCGCGGCGGGACTGGGAACCAGGCTTCACCCGTTAACCGCCGGAAAACCGAAAGCCCTGGTGGAAATTGCCGGGATACCGATGATTGACCGACTGATCCGCCGCTTAATATATTTTGGCTTCGATGAACTTATCATCAATGTTCACCATTTTGCCGATCAGATTATTTCCCATATCAAATCAAAAAATGACTATGGAATACGGATTGAAATTTCGGTGGAAGATACACTTCTTGATACGGGGGGCGGGCTGCAAAAGGCAGCCTGGTTTTTTGATGACCAACAACCATTTCTGGTCCACAACGTTGATGTTCTCTCCGATCTTGATTTGAGAAATTTAATGAATCAGCATCAGCAGACCGGCCCTCTCGCCACCCTCGCGGTCAGAGATCGCAAAACATCACGTTATCTCCTGTTTGACAAGAATGACCAATTATGCGGGTGGAGATCCATACGGGAACAGAAAACCATCATTACCCGCCAGTCCGGTGAACTGATCCCCCTGTCATTTACGGGTATCCAGATACTTGATCCTGAAATCTTAGGTCTAATTAATGAAACTCCTCCTTTTCCGATTATTGAATTATATCTCAGACTCGCGGGACTAAACAAACATCTTCAGGGCTTCAGGGCTGATCAGTCAAGATGGATTGACCTGGGTAATACCATAAATTTGGAACTTGCCGAAACGTTATTCAAAAATGATTTCAGGAACGATAAATTCTAATCCTTGCATTTTATATAGAATTCTTTAAGTTTAAACCTAACTATTACAAACATAAAATAATAGTCTAATACTAAATGACATTTTAATCTATATATTGCACATTAATTATTTTTGGGGGATTATCTTGCAGGGTAGTGCAGTGACGGTCATCATGGATAATTTATCCATTCAGGGTATATTAATAAAACAGTTCTCAAATCCGGCACCCGCCGATCATTTAATAAAACAGGATTTGAATGGACTCTCCAGCTGAAAGACGAACATTGCACCGAATTGAAATACCCGGGACAAAAGTGGTGTATAGAAAACCCGGGGGGATTGATTTATTTAACACCTATTCAAAACCTGTTGAATTAATCAATATCTCGAAAGGCGGTATGTGTATCACTGTTACAGAGTCCTTTGATTTTGGTGATTCTTTGGCCATGAAAGTTTATTTCCCCGACGGTGAAAAATTAAAATTAAAGGGCCAGGTAAGGTGGCAAAAACCTGAATCATCCAATGGTTCATACACGGTGGGAATACAGTTTTTTGCCTTTGGATATCAAAGAAAATACAACGCCGTCAAATCCCTGGATTATCTTCGTACCCTCAAAGACCAGTCTGTGTCCGCGGCAAAGCAACAAGTAAATGCTGAGGTCTGACAATCCTATTCCCTGATATCGATTTTATAAATATAACCGTCAAACGCGCAAATATATAACATCCCCGCGCTATCCATCCCAAAAGATGAAATATTTAACCTTGAATCGCTCAAAAGCCAGTGATCCTTCACCTTTCCGTTTTCATACCGAATCGACCAGATTTTTCCCGAAACATAGTCCGCGTACAAATACGCGCCTTTCAGGAAGTATGGTTTCTCATTTGTATAGAAACAACCGCCGGTAATGGATTGCCCCACATCGTGATTATATTCCAGAATAGGTATCTCCAGACCTGTTGTATCGCAATTTTGCGCCGGATTGTAGCAGGCGGTTCCCTCCATAATATTCCAGCCGTAATTTTTTCCTTTTTTAACAATATCGATTTCTTCAAGCCGGTTTTGCCCCACATCCGCTGCCCATAGTTCCCCGGTGACAGGATGAAAGGCAAAACGCCATGGATTTCTTAGACCATAGGCAAATATTTCTTCTCTGTCACCGGCCCGGTTACCCGCAAATGGATTATCGGGCGGAATTGAATAATTTCTCTTCTGATCCGATTGATCGACATTGATTCTTAGAATCGATCCCAAAAGAGATTTTTTATTCTGTCCGTTTCCATATGGATCACCGGCTGCTCCTCCGTCACCGACGCCGATATACAGATATCCATCGGGACCAAAGAGAACCTGTCCTCCATTATGATTACCGAACGGCTGATCAAACTCCAGGATAATTTTTTCGCTCCCGGGATCTACTTTACGCGGATCCGTTTTGTCCGCCGTATATCGCGCGATAACAGTCCGTCGGGGTTTCGCGGCTGTGTAATTGAGATAAAAGTAGCCATTGGTTTTATACTCAGGGTGAAATGCCAGTCCCAGTAAACCTTCTTCGTTTCCTGAGTCATTTACTTTCTCCGTAATATCCAAAAATAGTTTTTTTTCACGGATTTCAGGTTGATTTTGAAATACAAATATCCTTCCCGACTGCTCTGCAACAAAAATCCGGTCTGTTCCGTCCGCCGGACTCTGGAAATCAACCGGTCGGGTAAACCTTAACTCCGGATACGCTTTTACTATGCGTATCTTTTCAGGAGGGGAAACCGAGCGGTCATCTGCCAGACATCCGGATGAAATATACATCGTGAAAATAAGCATCATGTAGGTTCGCATATCTCAAAAATCTCCTATTATAAAGTCACATTTTGTTTTGTTATTGTATAACTCTTCTATATCTCAAAGCGTTTGATCGTTAAAAGTTATTTTTCTATATTTAATTAAATCCACATGTATTTATAATTTCACTCTTAATCTGAGAATGATTTATGAAAATTCAACTTCATTGGCAGATACTTATCGCGCTGATTCTCGGCATTTTGTTCGCTTTCATTTCCAGGATTTTTCATTTTGAGACTTTTGTAATCGATGATGTCTCCATACTCGGCACCATCTTTCTTCGCGCCCTGCGTATGATTATAGTGCCGCTCATTGTCTCTTCCATCATCTCCGGAGTAACCAGTATCGGCAGCGCCGAAAACTTTGGCCGGATGAGTTTAAAAACTTTTACTTACTACATTTCCACCAGTTTACTGGCTATTCTCACCGGCCTGATATTGGTCAATTTAATTCAACCCGGTGTCGGGGCGGAGCTGGGATTCGAAAAAATACCCGACGAACTAAGCGCGAATGTCGAAAGACTCGGCGACACGCTCATGGGAATCATACCGACAAATCCCCTGGCCTCTATGGTCAACGGCGATATCCTGCCAACGATTTTTTTCTCATTATTATTCGGATTTTTTATTACCCGCGCGCCGGAACCGTACAATCAGAAATTAACAGATTTTTTTCAGGGTGTTTTTGAAGTTATGATGAAACTTGCTCATTTCATAATCCTTTTTACTCCGATCGGGGTGTTCTCACTCATGGCAAAAATCGTCGCTCAAACCGGTACTGATGTCTTTCTGCCGCTTGGCGGATATATGATCACGGTTATTCTGGCGCTGTTGATCCACGCGGTAATAACACTTCCGGCGTTATTATATTTTATTGGCGGTATCAATCCTCTTTTACACGTAAAAGCAATGTCCGCTGCGCTGATGACCGCATTTTCGACATCATCTTCTTCGGTTACTTTACCTCTGACCATAGACTGCATCGAAAACAACGCCGGCGCTTCCAATAAAGTGAGCAGTTTTGTTCTCCCGCTGGGCGCTACGATTAATATGGACGGAACCGCTCTTTACGAATGTGTGGCCGCCATGTTTATCGCTCAGGCTTATGGGATTGAACTGGGATTTACTCAGCAGTTCATTATTGTGTTAACCGCCCTGCTCGCCAGCATCGGAGCTGCGGGTATCCCGATGGCCGGTTTGGTAATGATGACAATTATCCTCGGCGCCGTCGGCTTGCCGCTGGAGGGTCTTGGTTTAATTCTGGCCGTGGACCGGGTACTCGATATGATGCGTACTTCTGTAAATGTCTGGAGTGATTCATGCGGAACAATTATAATTGCCAGAAGCGAGGGGGAGCAAAATTTAAAAGTATCGCGGTCCAATTTTTGAATTCAGTACGTTAATTTAGATTAGTTTTGTTTAATCACTGATTATGCCATCTTCAGACTTTCTCGGCTGAAGTCTCTGTATCATTTTATCCAAAGGCTGTTTATATGGAAATTTCTCTTTCATACCGGGACTCTGTAAGTCTGCTCAAAATTCTGAGTGGCCGCCGGGATATTACTCCCACAATAAATTTAAAAAATAATCTGCTGACATATTTTGATGAAGCGAATGAAAAAATATTTGATTTTCGTCCTCCTCTCCCCTTTCCGCAAATCCAATCAGTTAGCGATCCCGCTTATTATTCAGATTTGCAGAATACCCTGCCGCCGCCGTACCTGATTATATTAATTCAGGCCGGTAACAGCGCTCTTGCATATACTAAAGAAGGTAGAATCGAAAAACATAAAGTTATAAAAAAATATATGGTCCGAAAAAAACAGGGCAAATCCCAGATATCCTTTTTGAAGACAAAGGGAAAATCACGGGCGGGCTCAAGAGTTCGGCTTGCGAATACAGTACTGTTTTTCGAAGAGATTAATGAAAAACTGCTGGAGTGGACAAAGGGGAACGATATCGGAAGAATCCTTTACAGCTGGCCGGTGTCCATGACGGCGTTAATATTTAATTCAAAAATCAAGCCTCCCTTTGAAAAAAAAGACAGTCGTCTGATAAAGATTCCGATGGATGTGAATATTCCAAATTTTGCGGAAATCCAGAGGGTTAACCGGTTTGTGATAACCGGAATTCTCAGACAGTACAAAGAAAACTATCTTGTCAAAGATTTGCTGGGAGAAATTGAAAAGGTCTCACAAATATAAAAAAGGCCGGCCCATCATTTTGAGCCGACCGTTGTGGGGGTATTAAGATTTTTGACAATAGGGGCGTTAGTTGTTTTTCCCTGTTTGTTTCACATTTCCCTTTGGACCCGTGCCGTCACACTCACCGGAACCGTCACCTAAACCTTCTCCGTTCTGAATTTTACCCTGCATTTTACCATACTGGTTCTGCATTCCTGTTCCATCGGCGGGAGGTGTATAATCTTCATCCTGGCCATTTGGTATGCCGTCGCCGTCCGCGTCCGGAGCGTTGTCATTAAATCCGTCGCCGTCTTCATCGACATAACCACCGACACCATGCCCTCCCCGCGCTTTGGGACCTGTGTAATCTTCATCGATGGCATTTGGAATGCCGTCGCCGTCATGATCCGGCGCGTTGTCATTATATCCGTCGCCATTTTCATCGACAAAATTGAATTTGGATTGTACCTGTGTTTTATTTTGCGTAGCCGTTTTCACTTGATTCTTGTGACGATTCTGATTTTTTACTTCAAGCGAATCCTGTGCGTTGGCTTCAGCAAAAAAGGCAATAAATAGTAAAGCCATGATAATTCCTGATAAACGTTTCATTTTTAATCCTCCGATGATTAATGAATATGTTAATTTATTATCCATTAATGCCAATGCTGTGCCAAAAATTATTATATATTGTTTTTATTGTGTTTAGGGGGCTTATTATTAAATGTGATAATATAATAATTCGACGAGATGGTAGATAAAAAACAGATTGTGGTCGAATCTTTCGGAATTTCCCGGCTAAAATGAAGAAGTATTTTGACAAAAACAAAAAAACCCGGCATGGCCGGGTTTCATAAGGGACTATCCTTCAAGCACTTTTTTGATACGATCGAATGCCCAATCGATTTCTTCTTTTTTTATGACCAGAGGCGGGGCAAGGCGAATCACATTTTCATGGGTTTCTTTACACAACAACCCTTCCTTTTTTAATGCTTCACAGAACGGTCTCGCGCCGCCCGCTTCTTTGTTGAGTTCAATTGCGACGAACAATCCCCTGCCCCGGTATTCTTTTACATGCTTACTCTTCAAAGTACGCAGTAATTCGAGCAGATAATGACCCAATTCTTCGGACCTGGATGGCAATTTTTCTTCAACAATCACATTCAATGCTTCCCGGGCGATGGCGCAGGCCAACGGATTGCCGCCAAATGTACTGCCGTGCTGTCCCGGTTCAAACACACTCATTACCTCCTTTTTTCCAACCACGGCAGATACAGGGTAAAAGCCGCCCGACAATGCTTTACCAATGATAACCAAATCGGGTTTTTCTATATCTTCATGCTGATACGCGAACATTTTCCCCGTTCTTCCCAAACCGGTCTGAATTTCATCAGCGACAAACAACACATTATTTTCAGAACAATATTCACTTGCGCCTTTTAAATATCCTGCAGGAGGAATTTTAATACCCGCTTCACCCTGGATCGGTTCAAACATAAAGGCAACGGTATTTTTGTTTACCGCTTTTTTAAAAGCGTCCAGATCTCCGTAAGGCACAACTACAAATCCGGGAGTAAACGGCCCGAATCCGTCCTTATAATCGTCTTCGGTTGAGAATCCAACAATGGTGGTCGTTCTTCCATGAAAATTATCAGCGCATACGATTATTTCAGCTTTTCCTTCCGGAACCCCCTTGACCTTATATCCCCATTTTCTTGCCGCCTTTATCGCTGTTTCAACTGCCTCCGCCCCTGAATTCATCGGCAGCACCATGTCCTGTTCACTTATTTCAGCCAGTTGTTTATAGAAGTAACCAAGCTGATCATTTCTGAACGCTCTGGATGTTAACGTTACTTTTTTTAGCTGCTCCGCCGCAGCCTCCATAATCCGCGGGTGACAATGTCCCTGGTTCACAGCTGAATAGGCGCTAAGAAAATCCATATATTTCTTGCCTTCCACATCGGTTACCCAGACTCCTTCTGCTCTTGAAATAACGATATCAAGCGGATGGTAGTTATGCGCTCCGTATTGTTCCTCAAGCGCTATATAATCTTTGGTTTGCATCATTACTCCTTTATGATTTCCTTTATTTAATAGATTTATTATGGATTTGACGGTCGTATATCAATTTCACTGACCATTGCCCTTTGCGGCATTTTGATCATGTGTAAAACACTTTCCGCTACATCTTCCGGTCTCAGTATGTTGTTTCGCCTGGGTTCAGGCGTATTATTCTCATCATTAAAAAATTCGGTGTCAACACTACCCGGGCAGATTGCCAGAACACGAATTCCGTTTTTGCGTTCTTCTAGCATCAGACACCGGCTGAATCCGATAACCGCGTGTTTCGTCGCCGCGTAGCCCCCGCCGCCGATAAAAGCATTTCGCCCGGCGAGAGACGCGATGTTCACAATAACAGATTCTCCTGACTTCCGCAAATATGGAAGAGCTTCTCTCGTCGAAAGAAATAATCCGCGCACATTGAGATTAAACATCTCATCCCATTTGTCAGTAGGCATTTCAGCAACACTACTGAAGTATCCCAATCCGGCGTTATTAATCAAAATATCTACTCCACCAAATGCATTAACTGTTTTTTTAACAAAACTTCTGATGTCATCTTCCCTGCTCATGTCCCCTGTATAGTCGATGACGCGCGCTCCTTTATCCTTGAGCATGGCGGAAGTTTCTGATAAGCTCTTTGCTCCGCGGGCGGATATGGCGATTTTTGCTCCTTCCTCAGCCAGAGCAATCGCGATGGATCTTCCGATTCCTTTGCTTGCTCCTGTAACCAAAGCAATTTTATCTTGTATCTGCATAATTTCCCCCTTTAAATTTATAAATTTAATAAAATTTAATGTGGTTTTCTATCAAATTTAACATTATTCGACATGACTAAGGTCATTAATGATGGATATAATTGTATCTTCCGTCAGGGGATGACGAAAATCAACCAGAAATCTAAATCAGACTGCTAATTTGACAAGTGTATGCTATAAAATATCGGACTTCTTAAATTTATCCGGTTTTATAATTCCGCCGGAAACGACCCATTTCATTCCCTCTTCTACGGTAATATTCAGTGGAATTGTTTTACTCTCCGGAACCATGATAAAAAATCCTGACGTTGGATTTATGGCAGCCAGAACCAGCACATTTAATTTTTTAACCGACTCGCCGGGAAACATAATTTCGCCATTCACGAATCCAACAGACCAGATCCCCTCACCCGGATATTCCACAAACACAACCCGTTGAAAAGACTGTTTTTCCTTCTTGGAAAAAGTTTCCATCAGTTGTTTTGAAGCGGAATAGACAACTTTTGCGATCGGGATCTTGTACATCAATTTTTCTCCCCAGTTCAGGAGCCGCCCAATCAAGATATTGCTTGTCAGAAGGCCGATAAACCAGATAAGAATAATTGTGATAACCAGCCCGATTCCAACCGGCCAGAATCCAAGTAGCGGTTCTAAAACGGGTCTGATAAGATTATCCAGGGATACAAAAATTGCTTTTATTACAATAAAGGTAATTACCAGAGGCACAACAATAAGCACCCCGGAAATCAGATAACCTTTACTTTTGCCCTTAATTTTATAATACAGTTTTGTCATTCTATCTCACATAAAAAAGCCCGGCACTTGGCCGGGCATGGGTTGATTATTCCTTATTCGGCAGATCCTGCCCGGTCGGGACACTCTCTGCCGGCCTTTTTTTCACAATTAATCGAGTTTCCATTCTGGATTCATCGGTTCCGTCACTAACAGTAACCGTGATAGTACTTTCACCCGCCTGATTTTCAGCAGGTGTCCAGCTGAATGCGCCTGATTTCGAGTCCAGACTTGATCCCGCCGGCAATCCGCTGGCAGTGTATTTCAGATTATCTCCATCCGGCTCATCGGCTGAATAAGAAAAGTTCAGTGTTGAACCGGCTTCTGTTTCTTTTGAAGTTGGGCCTTTGATTTCGGGTTTTCTGTTCACATTGTTTACCGTTATCTTTGCCGTCGATGATACCGTTATTTCACCATCAGAGACATTAAATGCCACCTCATATTTACCCGCCTGATCATAACCCGGTTTCCAGCTAAATGTTTGCCCATTCAATGTCGCTCCGTTCGGCAAATTCGCTGCGGTGTAATTAAGCGTTGTGCCGGTGTCTTCATCTCTCGCTTCGACAGAGAATGACAGAGCTTGCTCTTCATTGACAACCTGATCATTAATCGGACTGAATATCGGTTTTCGATTCACATTATTTACTGTGAGAACCGCGGGTGATTTAATCATCTCTTCACCATCAGTCACACTGAATGAAACCGTATATGTTCCTGCCTGTTCATAATTCGGTACCCATGTGAACAACCTGGATTGATTATCAAAATTAGCGCCATCCGGCAGATTTTCGACTGAGTAAATCAAAGTTGTCCCCTGATCATCATCCGCCGCGTTTATTTTGAAACTAAGCTGCATATTCTCATCCACCGACTGATTCTTTAATTCGGTAAACTTTGGAGGACGGTTTACGTTTTCAACCGTTATATCGGCAGAGATATTTGACCCGGCTTTCCCGTCACTTACTTTGAAAGTTACCTTATAAGAACCGGCCTGTTCAAAACCGGGCTTCCAGGTGAAAGTTCTTGCCGCCGGATCAAATACGCTTCCATCCGGTAGATTTTCCGCAGAATAGGCCAATGTATTATCCGTATCTTCATCCGTCGCATTAACCGCGAAGGCCAGTTCTGAATTTTCTTTTACGATTTGAGCCGCCAATTCCTGCATAACCGGCGCGCGGTTAAGATCATCTATCGTAATAACGCCGGTTTTAGTGTCAGATAATCCTCCGGTATCCGTCACCTTATATTTAATACTGAATGGACCTGCCTGCAGGAAATTCGGTTTCCATGTCAACAGACCTGATTTACCATCAAATATCGATCCTTCCGGCAAACCTGCCGCTTCAAAAACCAGATTGCCCTGATCCTCATTATCAGGATCATTCGCAGTCAGATTTACCACCAGTTCAGTATTTTCAATTCCTTTAACGTCTGCCACTGCCGTTAGCACGGGCGGGCGATTTACATGATTCACTTTGATATCGAAAGTCTTTTCATCAGTCAGGCCACCCGGATCGACAGCAGTAATTTTTATACCCGCGTATTCACCGGATTGATCAAAATCAGGGGTCCATGTAAATACTCCTGAAACCGGATCAAATACAGCGCCTTTAGGCAAATTCAATACCGATAATTTTATTTTCCCGTTATCTTCTTTATCAGGATCAGTAAACTCAATTTTAGACGTCCATTTCGTGTTTTCATCAATAGTCTGTGACTCCATCACCGCAAGCTGCGGAGCCCTGTTAACATGATTGACGGTAATATTCAGCGGTTTTGTCACAGTAAACTCGCCATCTGCCACCTTTAAAGTCACCGTATATGTTCCGGATTGTTCAAAAGTCGGTTTCCATCCCAAAGTCAAAGTTTCGGGATCAAATATCGCGCCTTCCGGTAATTTCTCGGCCGAGTAAATTATTTTCCCTGCATCTTCCTTATCAGGATCGACTGCGGGATTGATTACATATTTAAGATCACCGTTTTCATCAATGGTCTGTACCGGCTGATCCGGGAAAACCGGTGTGCGATTGACATGATTAACCGCGATATTTACATTCTTTTCTACGGATAAACCCTGTGGATCTGTATTTGTCACTTTGATGACATAAGCTCCGGATTGTTCGAATGTAGGGGTCCATGTCAGCTCTCCCGCCGCAGCATTGAAAACCGTGCCTTCCGGCATTCCGGCCGTGGATAAGACCCATTTCCCCGCGTCTTCCTTATCAGGATCAGAGGCTTCCGTTTTAAAAGTAAGAAGCGTATTTTCATTGACTGTCTTATCAGAAATTTCCGCCAGCACAGGTACACGGTTAACATGATTTACCGTGACTACTGTTTTCTTTTTATCCGTTAAGCGACCGTCACTGACCATAAATTCAACAGGGTAAGTTCCAGACTGTTCGAAAGTTGGTGTCCAGAGGAAATCTGTTCCTTCCAGGATCGCTCCTTTGGGAAGTCCACTCGCTGAGAAGACAAGTTTACCTGAATCCTCAACATCCGGATCAGATCCGCTGAGACTGAGAGCCAGTGAGACATTTTCATCGACAATCTTCGGTTCAAGCGCTGCAAGTACCGGTGGACGGTTGACGTGTTCCACCGATATATTCATTGATTTGCTTTCTTCCAGACCGGCCACATCTTTCACGGTGAAGATTATATTCTGATAATCGCCGGACTGTTCATAATCCGGTATCCAGCTAAACAGAAGTGAATCCGGATTAAATTTTGATCCTTTTGGTAAATTGGAAGCGCTATACTTTAATTTTCCTGTATCTTCTTTGTCAGGATCGCTTCCTGAAACGCTGAACGTCAGCAAACTGTTCTCATTTACAACTTTATCCTTCAAATCTGCCAAAACCGGCGGGCGATTTACATTTGCCACGGATATATCAACATCAATTGAATCACTCATAGCTCCGGCTCTGAAGATGAACTGCAGCTTTTTATACTCGCCTGATTGATCATAAGTCGGTGTCCAGGAAAATTCTGCCGTTGCCGGATTAAATTCTGATCCCGCAGGCAGATTTTGAGCAAGATAACTCAATTTATCCTGATCTTCCCTGTCAGGGTCACTCCCGTTCAGTGTAAATCTTACAACGCTTGCTTCAGCGGCAGCGATTGGCATTACCGGTTCAAGCGTTGGTTTCCTGTCAACATGACGGACGGTAATTGTCGCGCCTTCACGCATTAAAGCTCCCGGCGGATCATGAATCAGAAAATCGATAGTGTAAACTCCGGACTGTTCAAAATTAGGCGTCCAGTTGAATTTCCTGGTTTTTGAGTCAAAGATTGCGCCTTCGGGTAAACTTTCTGCTGTGTAGGCCAACAGTCCCTGATCTTCCTTGTCCGGATCAGATCCTTCAGGAATAACAAAAGCAAGAGGCTTATTCTCATCTATATCGTAATCGGGGATTTCCGGAATGGACGGAGGCCTGTTCACATGGATCACATTGACGCTAAATGTGGTTGGTGTTGTCAGTTCACTCGCTGTACGTTCAATTACCTTAATCGTCACTCCGGCATAGTCACCGGATTGTTCGTAGTCCGGGGTCCATGAAAACGCGCCGCTTAAAGTATCAAACATGGCGCCCGGAGGAAGATTCTCGATTTCAAAATGTATAGCGTCGCCATCCGGATCAAAAGCTTCCGCCTGTAATGCAAGAGTCATATTTTCATCAACAGTCTGATTTTCTATTTGTGTTATTACCGGCGGGTGATTATGTCGGACAATAATCGTTTTATCGTCTGCGGCAATGTATACATAAACATCATTTTTCCATACAGCGTACACCTTACCTTCAGAAATATAATCCGCTTCCTTGACCGGTTTTTTAAGATCGGTAACATCCACAATTTCAAGTTTTCTTCTAAGCTCATTTGCAAGATAGAGCGAATTGCCGGCTTTATACGCATTATAGACATAACCATCAATCGGTACTTTGGAAATCAATGATGGAAATTTCGGATTGGTTACATTTATTATCCAGAGACCATCCGGACCATTGGCAACATAAGCGGTTCCATTGTCCACCTGAACTGTTTTCGCGTTACTCATCTGCGCGTATTGTCCGAGCCTCACCGGCAAAGCAGGATTTGAAATATCCAGTATAATTAATCCACCGTTTTTATCGGCTACATATAATGTTGATCCTTCTATATACAAACCCCACGCCCAGCGTGGTGTATCATAGTTCCCGATCAGCTTTGGCGCGTTGAGATCACTGATATCATATATATTTACCCCAAGCAATTCTTCGGCAACATACACGTAGGGATAGTCTGCCACAACCCAAAAGGCATCGCCCTTAGTCCGGATTCTTCCAACAGATTCGATATTTGATGGATTTGAAATATCAAGAATTTCGACTCCGTATAATTCTTCAGACATATATGCGTAGTTATCATGGACAAATACATTGTGCGCCCGATGCTCTGATCTGTAAACACCTAATTCCCTGGGATTTTCGGGACTTGTTACATCCAGGACCTGAAGCCCGGACCAGACATTTGTTACATATAAACGAAAATCCTTAAAAAAGATATTTTGAATACCATCAGTCACCTGCTCTCCCGTCAGCAATTTGGCAGGCTCTTTGGAACTGATAAATTCAGCGCTGGCTTTTTGTCCATAGGTAGGATGATTAAGAACTAATCCAAATAATAAAACAAATAGTAGATTCCGGAACATGCGTCCTCTGGAATTCATAGCGTGCTCCTATTTGTGGTATGCTTCAATGCATAATTAATTGAGAATTAATGATTTAAATTCGCGATAATTTACCTTTGTCCGTTTAGGAAATCAAGCTGTATCGTCAAATGGGATTCTTCACAAGTCCTATACTCGGCGATGCCACTCGATTTCTTTAGTAATTAAATAATTTACATAACGATATAATAAAGCCGGAATTCCATCAATTTTATATTGATTCTTCTACAATTTTTTTGCCAAAGTCCCGGCGTCTTTTACATAATAAACACTTCTGTAAATCCTCGTTTTTTAAACCTGAATTTGTGCAAAAATTTCCCATCATTTGTATATTATCATCTTTCAAAATTAACAACATTCCCGAACGCAGTGCGTTCATATGTGGCCTGAGAATTGCATACGATATTCACAGAACAATTAAGAAACGGGAATGAGATGCGAAGCATAATATTTATTCTAATAATAATCATCATGACAGTTAATCTCGGTTTCGGCGGAGGCCCCGAGAATTCAACTTTCAATCAATTCCTCATTGGTTTTGAAAAAAGGATCGATCCCGCCGCTAGAAAAGCGTTACTCGATCGATATCAGGGAACAATTATCAAAGAAATAAATGGGTATTCATTCCCTGTTTATTTAGTCGAAATCAATCGTGTTTCAATTGACAGCATGAATCCTGCTGATCTACTTGACAAACTTGAACAAGAAAGCGGAATAATGTACGTTTCATTGCGGGAAAAAAATGACGATAAGAAAGAAATACTTGATGTTTATCCTTCCAATCCGCCGAGGCAGGGTGATTTCAGGATTTCAAAACCACAAACATCAAAATATGCGTCAAATTATAAGCCGCAGACCGCGAACTCATATGAAGAAATCATTTCGCTTCATATTCCTGAACTACATAATATCGCCATGAAGTCCAACACGACCAAAAAATCAGCGAAATACAACTCTGTATTCGAAATTAGCATCGATAAAAAAGGCATGGTTACATACGTGCATATCGTTAAGAGCAGCATTCACGATGCCGGCCTTAGAAAAAAACTTCGTGACTTCATATACAGCTGGAATGATTTTCCTGAACGAACAGCTCCTGAGACACTTAAAGTTACATTTAAATTTGATATGTAATACTACCGAAGCGATTCGGATGTCGCCGGGTCAACCGGCATCACCGGAACAGCGGTATAAACGAACAAAAACCGCTCGAGCAGTTCACCTAAAACCAGAAACATTCCTATAAAATAGAAACTCTCAATCTTGCCCAGAAAGTGGTATCCCACATATATTAACGGAATGAATAAACCTATGATTATGCGCAGGGCAAATAGCAAATTATGCTGCATCATCATAATTCGGGCTGTTTGATATGTCTCGGCAGAACGTTTGGTTAAAAATTTAAACCGCGCGTAGATAATCAGAATTTCAAGCAGAAGAACGGTTAGAATCATATTCGCGATCAAATTCTGCATTTCCGGGCCTCTGAACACCCAAATCAAGGCAGAAATACCCGTTTTCGCCAAACCCGCCATAATATTTGTCGCCGTTGTCGGATGTCTCCATGCGGGCAAACCGTCTTTGACTAAAGCATCCTGAAATTTATAAAACAGATAAATCCCATATCCCGCTGCCGCCAATTCTACTATTTTGATATTTATTCCCGCTTTATTGAAGAGATAAAAACTATACATTAACAGGATCAGAACACCAAATCCGTAAAATGTGGACCGTAATTTTATTGCCCATTCAAACTTTGTCAGTTTTTCGACATTCGACCGGTATAAGATTCCTACCGGCGTGATGATCAGAGTGGCGAATCCGGCTAAAAACAACAGCGCCTGATAATATGACTCCATAGTTTCCGGATTAATTTTTACCCGCGAATATATCACAAAAAACAATGTGACAAATCCTCCGGCGGCTAGAATAAAGGCGTTACTAAATAGAAACAACCAATTTTTAGCGAATCTTTCATTTAGGTCCATATTATTCATGTATAATTCTTTCAAGAAAATAGCGAAAGTTATCAGTTAAATTCTTTCTGGAGTACTTTTCAACGTCATCGAACGTAAATTCCGGGATCAATTCGGTCCACTCTGCCAGCACTTGCGCGATTTCACTGATTCTGCTGGGAGGAACAACTCTGCCGGAATTTGTTTTGATAATTAAATCGGCCGCTTCTCCGGTTTCAGGAACAAGCGCAAGAATCGGTTTACGAAGCCTTAGATATTCGTACACTTTACCACCGATAGTCATATCACTTTTGGAGTACTTATCATCCAGAAGGAAACAAAAGGCATCCATTCCGCTCAAAAGCTCAAGACAGTTCTTATGTTCCAGATAGCCCCATTCTTTAATATTTGACTCAATCCCATATTTTTTCGCAAGGGCCTTTAAAGAAATCATTGATTTACCGATATGGTGGAACCGAATTTTGCGGATTTTTTTCGGATATTTTTTTTCAACCAACGCAATCGCCTTAAAAAGATTCTCCGGATTATTGATATGGGAATAAAAAGTCCCGGAAAATGCCAGATTAAAATAACCATCATCCAGATTTACAGGGGAGAGTGAATCAAAATCTTCCTCATCAAACCCGTTCGGAATAGTTTCCCAATTTGACGCGTCAAATCCCGGGATTGTGTTTAGATAATTTTCAACGAGAGATTTATAGGCGGCAACACCATATTTAACCCGGGAGATACTATTTAACTCGTATTTGTAATCCATTTTAAAGTGAAATGGTGTGGGATGTATCTTATACGGATTCATTGTCCAGGGGTCACGCATATCCAAAATCACAGGTAAACTGACTTCCTGAGTCAACTCGGCCGCCAAAATTGCCAGAGAATACGGAGGGGCGGTTATCAAAATACAATCATATTTTTTTTGATTAATTTCAGTCAGGATTGCATTTTTGGCTGGTGCAATCCAATCCTTTCTCATATCCGGAATATAATAAAAAGCACTGAGCCATCGTTTCCAATATGAGGCATCTTTGAGAAACGGAAGATTTTTCAAAACCTGGTTTTCAATTACAGGAAGATTGTTTAACACACGTATAATCTCAACTTCATCCGGAATTTCCAGCAGAAGCGAGTGATCAGACGGAACACTCTCCATCTGCTCGCCCGCAGTCACAACAGAGATGTTCCAGCCATCCCGTGAAAGGTATTTTATGAATTTCAGGACTCTTTGCACCCCTCCGCCGCCTAAAGGTGCAAAATAATAAGAAACAATCAGACACCGTTTATCCAATTCTGTCGTTCCAGTTCCTTAATTGGTTGATAAATTATATTAAAATCATCTTCATTATTTTCAAAATCTCTGTGTGTGGTATCTATAGTCACTACTCTCAGGCCTGCTGTCTTAGCCCTTTCTATCCAGGCGTCATACGCTTCATTCAGTCGGGCAAGATATTTTGGATCGATGGTTTGTTCATAATCCCTGCCTCTTTTTTGGATATGCTGAATCAGAAGTTCTACAGGTGATTTCAGATATACAATCAGATCAGGCTTCCTCAGATAACTGACCATTATCGAAAACAAATCTCTGTAATTGCTATAATCTTTATCAGACATGAATCCCTGTTTATGGAGCGTGTAGGCAAAAATCTCCACATCTTCGTAGATAGACCGATCCTGAATACAGGAATCAGGCCATTCCGTGATTTCCTTTTGACTTCTGAAGCGGTTTGAGAGAAAAAACACCTGCAAATGAAAACTCCACCTGTTCATATCTTTGTAAAAATCTGACAGATATGGATTGTCAATTACCTTCTCAAAATATGCTTTCCAGCCTAATTTTTCGCTTAACATTTTCGTTAATGTTGTTTTTCCAACCCCAATATTTCCCGCTATCGCAACAAATAACTTTCTTTTCTCCGGCAACGTTCCTGTCTCCTGTGTTTCAATTATTCACGGATTTTCCTAATCCATTATATTCGTTCATACTTTTTTTAAATCTAGACGGTAGGCGCTCCAGGTTATGACCGTACTGACCGGTAACCCATGAAGCCATTCCGCTCGCGAAGTTCGCGCTTTTACTCACACTCCCGGTCCTTATTAGAGCCGCCAGAAATGCTCCATGGAATACATCCCCTGCATTTGTCATATCTTTCACCCGAGAATTTTTACGGGCGGGGACACTATAATATTGCCCTTCATACAGAAAAATACTTCCTTCTCCGCCAAGGGTGATTCCCGCTATCGAGACACCCATTCCGGCCAGATACCTTAGAAACTCTTTGGGCTCAAGATTGCTGTCAACCTGATTCATCATGTCATCAGACACGATAACAGCTCTGACGTCTTTCACTATTTTTTCCCATTCCGGTCTCTTACTTCCAATGTCAAGAAACAATCCGTTGTCATTGCGTAAGGATTCTGACTTTAAATTCATTGTTAACTCAAAATCCCGGCCATCGGTGTATATCCAACGAGTATTCCCGGCAACTTTTTTTAGATGTGATTTAGATAGAACAGGTAATTTTAGCGGCTGTTCTAAAATCACCGTTCTTTCACCCGTCTTCTGATCAATTATTATCACTGCATTGGGTAACGATACTTTCTTCCGAATGGATGAATCATTCACCGTCTTTAACCCGGCCCTGGTTAAATATTTTTCAACAAAATACGAGTTTTCTTTATAAGCGCTCAGCGGTATTCCCCAGGCAGATTTTATTCCTAAAGATGACATCGTCAGCAATCCAACGGCTGCCGGTCCGCCTAACTGTTCATGCCATTCATAACCATACATTTTACGATTCGGCACAGGAAATTCATCAACCTGTATTAATCGGTCGTGAGTAAGAAGCCCGAATCCCACGCAGTCAAACATCAATTTTCAATACCCGGTAAAAACATTAAACATCCATAACTAAGTTAAGGATTATCGGATAAATATCCAAAAGGGATTTAGGCATTTGCCCATGAAGAAATTCGGATTTTCCCCAAAATGCCGCATAGGCCGGATTAAAAGTGTGAGACTTGACGGATAAATCTTCAATATTTCCGTGATCACTAATGACAATAACTGCTGTTTTGCTTAAATTTATTATTTCCAAAATGCGCATAATAAATTTTTCCAATTGCGTCAAAATATCGACCGACATCTTCATATCTTTTTTGTGTCCTGCTTTATCTGTCAGGAAATATTCAAACAGTGTTAAATCATTCTCATCTGAGAGGCGCGCCAAATTTTCAGCCGCCCTTTCCACAGTTACTGCATCAACTTCAAAACCCATATTCTGAATGATCTCATTTGTGATGTCGTGGTAAAGAGCCCGGTGATTCTTCAGATCATCGAATTGCTTAAAAGGAAGTCCGGCACTCTGATTCATAATGACGGTGGCAGAGAGGCTGCTCCCGCTGAATATTTCCGGAGTAGTAAAAAATACCGGTCTGAACGCGTTTACAAATGAACTTCGGAAATTCCGCTTTGAAAGGTCTTTAAATATAGATTTTTGTGTCAGCAATTCTCTCAGAGCGGCATTTGGAGCGCGGAACAAGTGATATCCTAACAGACCGGCGGCATTTACCCCGGTATAAATTGAGGTCTGGCCGGTGGCGCTCTGCGGCAATCCCTGAACCCCGAGACACGCGTCGAGGCCTATAGAATATCCATCATGTGGTTGTTGTTTTAAATCGGTATCCCGGAAATGATTAAAAATTCCTGTTTTTAAGTGACAGCAAGGATTTTTTTTATCATCATTTTCACCGGTACCGAGTCCGTCAATAAATATCAGAAGGACTTTCACCTAAATTCAAAGAAAAGATTGGTAGAAAAACGTACTTTTTTGCCGTCCACCGTTCCGGATTTAAAAACAAATTTTTCCGCGGCCTCAACAGAGATCTTGTCGAAGTAGGCATTCAGACCTTTTAATACCTGAGCTGATTCAACGAGTCCATTCTTACCTATAACCACGCGGACGATTACCTTGCCCTTTTCCCCCATCCCAAGTGTTTTATTTGAAATTTGAGGAGCATGTGTTTTTAAGGCGACCTTTTTGTTGTCAAGGAATGGCTCCAGAAAAACCTGATCATAGTCAATGGACGGAACTTCTGCTTTCTCTTCTACAGATGCTTTAGGTACTAATTTTTCCGTCGCGAGGGCAACAGGTGTTGTTTCCGGTTTAATTTCTGCCTTTGGCGTATCTATAACACCGGATTCAGAAATATTTTGCTGCTTTTCCGAATTAGTTTTATCCTTAACCGCTACATCCCGGGCAAGTGTCACCGGTGCGGCCGGCTTGTCGGTTTTTACATTTTCTGCTGACGTCTGAGTTTTCTGCGGTTCTGCTTTTTCTTCCGTCTGATTTGTATTCTGAGATAATAACAAAAACTCCTGTAAATTCCTATTAGCGCCAAGTATAGGATCTACATCAATTGAACCGAATTTACTTTCGTTGTTGTTATCGTACAGCTTTGCAGCGAGCTCATTCCTGCCGGTAAACGTGCCCCAGGAATTATTTTCAGCTTTGATCGGTAAGTTGGAATGATTGTAAACTTCATATTCAGTGTTATCAAAAATCCGGTTCTGCCCCGGATTGTGGTTCGAATCTTTCTGAATTGAGCCTAGATTGGGTTGAGACAGACTAAATATCACAACACCGATTTGATTCAAAGTAATTAAATTATCAGACAAAATCGGTTTTGCTCCAAGATTACAGATCAATCCCGCGTACCCATTTTCACTTAATATATTTTTGTAGATTTTGGGATTCGCTTTGACCTCAGCGCTGATACCCGCGTTAAAATTAAAGCGAATCTGAGAGTTTCTAATCTGAGGATCACTTTTCTTCACCGTTATACCATTGTATGCATATTCAATCACGGCATACTCGATAATCGACACCTGTTTCGGATTAAGTATTGTAATTCCGTACCAATCGCCCATTCTGGGTTCATTGCTGTTCGAAGAAAACGAAATCTTATTGCTGATATCACCCTTTGCTATAAGGATACCCTCTATAATCAGCTCACTCCGTGTCTTATCATTTCCGGCTCTGAGTTTATCTTTATTAGGGGCGAATAATATTTTTGTTCCGGGGGTAATGTCAAGCCGGGCCGAAGATACTACCGTCACATCGCCTTCAATAACAACGGTCCCGCTCCAGACTGTGTTTTCAGTAATCTTTCCTCCTGAAAGAACTGTATTCTGGGCATATAATAGACCTGAAAAAATTAGAATAACAAATACGATCAATCCATAAATCTTGCTCATAGCAATTCCATTTAATATAAATCAACAAAATTAATGTATCACATTTCCCATAACAGTATCAGGCTGATTCACCTAAAGATAGATCAGCTTCCGATTTCTATAAAATCGGACAACACACGAATGAGATCACTTTCTTTGAATGGTTTAACCAGAAAAGCGTTGGCGCCGATATCCTCACCCTCTTGCTGTTGAGACATTCCGGCCCTGCCTGTCAAAATTACAATCGGCAAACCTTCATATTTTTTATTTTTCCGTATCGACTTAATCAGCTCGAACCCATGCATTTTGGGCATCTCCAGGTCAGTAATCATCAGATCAATTTTCTCTGATTTAATTTTAGCAAGCGCGTCTTCGCCGTTGTTTGATTTAACAATAGTGAAATTATGTTTTTCTAAAACCGAGCCAACAAAGTTTCTAACACTGCTTGAATCATCTACGATTAAAATTTGTGGCTTTCGTGATGATATTTTTTTCTTTTTTATTACTTTCTTTACCGCTTTTCTTTTCTTTGCGGGTTTAGGTTTTTTGATTTCTTTAGCTTCCGGGAAGGTAACTTTGGCTTTACGGCCTGAATATTTGTCAGCGATACTCCCGAAAAACTGAAGTTCTGCCGTCCGGATTACCGCGGAGTAATCAAGAATCAAGGCGACTTCGCCATTACCTAATATGGTGCCTCCGGAAACATATTCAACATTCTGCAAATGGGAGCCTAGAGTTTTAATGACAATCTCCAGTCTTCCAATAATTTCATCCACACCCAGAGCGATACTCACTCCCGCGTCATGAAGTACTACCGCGTTGAATTTATTTTGCCCGCCCTCTTCCTTTTTAAATTCGAGCAATCTATCTATTTCCAGATAAGGGAGTAATTTACCTCTAATTTTTATGTACGTTTTTTCACCCTCAAGAATCAAGTCCTTTGACTCAAACCTAATCGATTCCTGAATCGCGATCATCGGTATAGCCACTATTTGTCCGGCGGTCCGTATCATAATCGCCTGCGAGATAATGAGCGTCAGCGGTACACGAATACTAAAGGTAGTCCCGACATCTTTCTCGGTTTTAATACGAATGTTGCCCTTCAGTTTCTGAATTTCATTAGCAACAACATCCATCCCGATACCTCTACCGGAAATTTCATTCGCCTGATCACGTGTACTGAATCCCGGATAGAAAATATAATCGAGAATTTCGGCTTCGCTTAATTGATCAACCTCTTTACGATCAGCCATTTTTTTGCTGATAATCTTCGACTTGATTTTTCCGAGATCTATTCCCTGCCCGTCATCCTCAACTTCAACGACAACCTGGTTCCTCTCCTGACGCGCCCGCAAATAAAGATTACCCGATTCACTTTTTTTCAACTTTTTACGATCTTTAGGTAACTCAATCCCATGATCAATCGCGTTTCTGATAATATGCATCAGCGGCTCGCTCAAAGCTTCCACCATCGCGCGATCAAGATCGACATCCTGTTCTGCAATAACCAGATTTATCTTTTTATTTTGTGATTTAGCCAGATCCCGGACAGCTCGCGGATAACGGTTAAACAGATATTCAATGGGAACCATCCTTGCTTTAAGGATATCTCCGTGAAGCTGTTTACTTAGATTAGAGATTCTTCCTACACTTTGTTCAACCCCCTGAGTGAGCCTGTTTAAATCAAGTGAGACCGTATTCACGGTTTTAAGAATATCCTTAAAATTCCCGGAAAGAATCTTAAGATTGTCCATCTGTTCAGGGTCAAAACTTTTTAATCCCCCATCAGTAAGCACATCTTCTTCTACCACTTCTTCAACGATATCTTCAGATGAGTATATTTTTTTCTTTCCGCTTTCAATGTCGGAAATGATTTTTTTAAATGTATCCAGATATGTGCTGAGTTGTGTTTGGTTAATCACTAAATCCGCAGCCATGTCCACCAACTTATCCAGATAATCCGTGCTTACACGAATATTTTTTTCGTCTTCCTTAATTCCATCTGAACGTTTTGCCGGTACCTTAGCGGCAGGTATTTCCGCGACTCTCAATTCATCCGGCAGTTCTTCCATATTCTGATAGAGGAATAATTTATTATCCAGCTCGGAAATCCTTGCCAGATAAAGCGGAACATTCTCCCCTTCCCCTCTCTGAATCGATGCAAGAAGATCCTGTATTAAATCGATTGCGGTAAAAGCGGGATTCAGCATTTCACTCTTTGAACCGCCTTTTTTTATTTTATAAAGCTGAAAATAATCCTCCAGCTTGTGGCTGACTTCCCCGATACGACTGTAAGTGCTCATTAACGAGCTTCCTTTGAGTGTATGCACATTTCGGAGCACGTCGGCCATGATCGTGTCACTTTCGGGCATCTTTTCTAACTCAAGAAGCTCTTTGTTAAGATCTTCGATCAGTTGACCGGCTTCTTCAAGAAATATTTCTCTGATACTATCAGGAATCGTCTCCGGCTCTTCATCATCGATCGTCTCTACCGATAATTCCGTCTTAAAACTCTTCACGTCTATCGAGTTGAGCAATCCTTCAAGATCACTCTTGCTTATCTTTTCTCCACTACTCAATCTGCTTATATAATCAACGGCGAGCGTGATATTCTCCTGAAGCCCGGAATCCATTTCAATTTCATTGTTCCGCACAGATTCCACAATTGATTCGAGACTTTCCGCTATATGAGAAATATCCCCGAATCCCATCATTCTGGCGGATAATTTCAATGAATGGGAGGCATTCTCCAATTCATTAAGCGCATTTTTATCTTTCGGTTTTTTCTTGATTTGTTCATGAGATTTATTAATTGTCGCAAGGAAAGTCCTGGCCTCATCCTGAAATATCTCAACCAGTTCAGCATCCATGTCCTTGCTGCTCGAGAACAGAGGCTTCTCATCCTCTGATTCTTCCACAGTGATCTTTTCCTCCACTGCTTCAGAAACTTCTGAAGACTCCATATCGACAATTTCTATCTTATCAAGCGTATTCTGAAGCATTTCCATTGTTGTTTCAGTTTCAGTCTCAGGATTATCAATTAGGGTCTCGAGTGTATTGAAACCGTCATTCAAAGCTTGTGGAATATTTGCGGGAACATCAACCTGAATTTTTCCAAAAATTTCGGAAATCTCCTCGATAAGAGAACTTAAATCAACCACGTCCTTCAGATCCATTAAATGCGCGGATGATTTTATTGAATGTATGGCGTTTTCAATTTCCGCAAATGCTTCCCTGTTGTTTTTATCAGCTTCCAGAAGTGTTAAGGCCGCCCGGGCTATGTTGATGGATTGCTCCGCTTCAGATCTGAATATACTGTTCAAATCTTCTTCACCGGGACCGTCATCAGATTTATGATTTGTCATCTCCGGCAATTCTTCAATTATTTCAGAAAGCGCAGAAATTATATCATCCGATACCGCGGATTTTCCTTGATAATTCAGTCTTTCCAATAACAATCCGAAAGACTTTTCAATCTCAAAAACAATCTCCTTTGAATACTCCTTTATTGCTGTTCCGCTGACAATTTTTTCAAAGAATTCAACGGGTTCAAGGTAGTTGTCACACCCGGTAATTTTAAGATCCCTGCTGAAAAGCTCAAAAAATGAAACCAGTTCAGCGCGATCCGTTTCAGAGTTTTCCAGAAGGGACATCTCTAAGCGGCTCTTTAAGTGCTGCCACTTACGCAGCATCGACTCCGCGAGAGCTTTCACCACCTGTTCATCATTATCGATTTCGTACAATTCCGGCTCCGGGATGAGCAGCTTATGAACAGAATCGAAAATAGTGGATAGTTCAGGTGAGTCAATTGATTCCAAAGAAAAATCTTTTTGTCCGGTTTTTTCCCAGGAAGTCTCGATGTGAGCAATGACTTCCTTCAAGTTCTCTCCGGAATAGCAATTTATTTTGCCGTAAATAGTTTCCAAAGGCTCAAAGAACTCAGAAATCAACGAGGATAAACCCATTGATTCGGATGCGAATTTTAACCTTCCAAGTAAATCGAGAACGCGATTGAAAGCGTCTTTTTCGTTTATTTGGAGATGTTCGTCCCGGATTTTCTTTGCAACCTGATTAAACAAATCCCCAAAGATTTTACCCATTGCTTTTTTGTCTTCAAATTGAAATTCCGGTAATCCGGCGGGCTCCGTTTCCAAGGCGATTTCCCGGGGTATTTCTTCTTCCGGTTTCTCCGACTCTATATCTGCAAAAGTATCTCTTAAACCAGAAATTTGATTCTGTGCCGAAATTAAAAGCTCATCGTCCCTTGAAATATTCAGAAATCTGTCTACCGGTGTGAAACTGTTAAGAATTGACTCGAACCCCAGATATGTGGATTCACTAAAAATTTTGTCATTGTTGTTTACATAATTCAGTTCACGTATTATTCCTGAACAAAGATTTTCAATTCCACTGTAACCATGGATCATGCTTACTTCTTTTAAAGATTTAATTTGCTTTATCATTGTAGCAATAAAAGTACGATTTTCAGGTTCGTTTCTTAAACTTTCAAGAATGTTAAGCACTTCGGAAATATTATCGTTCAATTCTGTTTGGAAATACTCACCTAAAAGATTTTCCAACGATTTAAATTCTTTTTTACTAATTTCTTCTTTTTGTGCTTTTTTCTCTTCTTGCTCAAGTTTTTCTTTTTTCGGATCATATTCCGGCAGTCTTTGATTCTCTAAAATTGTAAAGAATTGAGTACCCAATTTATCTGCAAAACTCCCGAGTTCACCTACAAATTTATCCATCTTTTCATCGAGCGTATCCATCATCTCCACAGCTTTCCGCGGATCTATTTCTTCGGGCAGCAATTCATCCGCCCCCGTAATTAAGCGGATTATTTCCGGATCATATTTCTTTTTGAGTATTTTGGCACTTTCCTGAGTGTTTTGCATAATAATATTAAAAAAACTTATATAACTCATACTCTTGTCTTCATCATTCAGAGCTTCGAACTTTTTCTCCAGCCGGCCAAAAAATTCGAGACGGTAAAAATGATCAAAATTGAATAATTCTTCTTTTTTACTTTTGGGCTTTTCCTCAGATTCGATAACTTCAGCAGACTCTTTCTTCTGCTCGTCTTCAGGATGTTCCAACCGGAATTCTTCCAGCACTTTATTAATGGCGGTGATACTTTCCTGATCTTCGGTCATCAAATTGTAAAGATTCACGAAATCATCAGCAAGATCGGGAAGGGTTTGATACACCATGTCAGGCTCATAATCATTTACCCGTTCAACCATATCAAACAGAAATATTGCAATTTCATTGGTTCCCTGATATTGCGCCAATTTTTCCAGGCCATGGATCACATCTTCGTCCTGAAGCAGATATCCGCTTAATTCATCAAGCATTGCATAATGTTTTTCCGGTATAACGGAACGACCTTTTTCGAGAGCATTTTCGAAAAATTCAACCAGAAAAAATATATTAAATGGGATATCTAAATTCTTTTGGGAAATCATATATTACTCCGGTTTCATTCAGCAAGCCTAAATTTTTCAACAGCCTGATTGAGGGTTTTTGATAAAAATTCTAATTTAGATGCTGATTCTTTTGACTGTTTAGCGCTCTCCGCTGTTTCTTTGGCAATTCCCGCGACATGCATAAGGGAAGCGACAATATCCTGACTTGATTTTGTCTGATTTTGCGTGGCATTTGATATTTCAACCGCGGATGTGGTCGATATTTCAACACTTCCGAGTATTTCCTTTAGTACCACTCCGGCGCTGTCCACAAGTTTTGTCCCGTCAGCAACCTCCTCGGTGCCGTTTTCCATTGCGCGCATTGATTCTGAAGTACCTGTTTGAATATCATCAATTAATTTTGATATTTCTTCCGCGGCTTTACTTGAACGCTCAGCCAAATTGCGTATCTCATCTGCGACAACAGTGAAGCCTCTTCCGGCTTCCCCGGCGCGGGCAGCTTCGATGGAAGCATTTAATGCCAGGAGGTTTGTCCTGTTCGCGATATCACTGATAAAATCAGTAATCTCACCAATTCGTGTGGAATTTTCGCCCAGAAGCCGAACCTTTCTTGATGCTTCACGAACAGATTCACGGATACGATGCATTCCCTCGATTGATTTTTTAACAATTTCTCCGCCGTTTTCGGCAACTTCCTTAGTATTACGCGCGGCTTCAGCAGCTCTTTGCGCGCTCATGTTTGTTTCGTTTACCAATGCTGCCATTTCTTTTGCCACGATGCTCATATTTTCTGTCTGAGAAGCCTGATCCGCTGCTCCGTTCGCCATAATTTCTGTATTTTTAAGAATCCCCTCCGTTGAAGAGGCAACCTGATCAGAAGCCTTTTTTACATCCCGAATCAGTTCACTAAGATCGCTTATCATCAGATTAAATGAATCGGATAATGCCCCAAGAGTATCCGCGGTAACAGCCGCATTAACAGTGAAATCTCCATCCGCTGCCGCGCTCACTATTTTCAACAATTCTTTTATCTGTTTTTGTACTTTATCACGTTCTTCTACTGATTCCTTTTCGCCGTCAATTCCACTTTCAAACTTTTTTAGAAGTGGTATAAATTCTGAAAGATACCCTTTGTGTTCATCAATTTTGTGGAGCGCTTTTCCGCCTTTCAATTTAACCAGCAAACTTTCTGTCAGATCAATACCGTTACTCAGTTTTTTTAATTCAATAAGAAGGATCAGTATTGATAAAAACAGAAAAATTCCGCCGCTGATAGCTGGCCATTTGACGGACTCCAATAGTGAAGGAGTGGTGGCTGAAATATCTCTTTGAATCATTAACAGTCCGGCAATGTTATTGTCTTTGTTTTTTACCGGAGCAAAACCCGCCACGATCAAACGCCCGTATTGATCCGTTATCGATCTTCCCGTGACCTGATCTGAATTAATGGCTTCATTCATCTCCTGCCACAGATCGTAATTTTTGCCAATCATATTTGACTTACTGTCCGTTAGAACAAGCTCTGTAATATTTCCTTTTCTTCGAATAATCCTGATTACCACGCCGTCCGGACCATACGAATTACGTAATGATTCAACCTGACTGTACGCTTCACGGTAAGCATCCGAATTATAATCGCTTTCTTTTTCAACCTGATTTATAAGATCACCGGAAATAATTCCCCCGCCCAACGCAACAATCTTTTTGATTTCATCGAGTTGTGACTTTGCGAATACATCTGTCATATTTTTATGACTTAAATAACCTGTAAGACCGACAATAATTATTAAAAGAGGGATCATCAGGACAATAAATTTTGTGATTATTCCAAAACTTGTTTTTCGCATTCTTGCCTCTTTTCAAAATCTATAACTTTTAAGTTCTTTCGAATTTGTCAATGCGGAAATATCTAAAAGATAAATCATACCAAATTTTTTATGTTCGAAATATCCGTCCAGATACTGAGCCATCTTAACCGGCATTTCTCGGGTCGGTATTTGTATTTTATCAGAATCAATATTTGCAACATCCATCACTTTTTCAACAACAATACTAAACGCAACTTCGTCCTGCTCTATAATTACAACAAGATTGTCTTCCCTGACCGGAGAAACCGGCAGCTTAAGCATCAGCCGAATATCCACAACAGAGAAAATCTGCCCACGAAGGTTAAACACGCCAAGAACGGACTCATTAACATTTGGAACCATCGTAAGCTTTGGAAACGAAACGACTTCCCGCACCTTTATAACTTCGACTCCAAAAAATTTACCCGAAATTTGTAATATAGAATACCTGTATTCCTTAGTAGCCGCATTTTTTGAAGCGCTTGTCTTCGACACCAATTATACTCCCGTTCGACTTAATTAATCCGGTTTAACAATTCTATAAATTCCCAGTTGAATCTATATTTCAATCTCAGGACTTATTCTGCGAGTAAATCTTTAATTTTGCTCAATAGTTCATCATCTTTAAAAGGTTTTGGTAAAAACTCATCTGCTCCCTCGGATTTTGCTTTTTCCACCATTTGCGGCGAATCTTTTCCTGACAGCATAATTACCGGGATTCCTTTGGATGCTTTGATTGCTTTTAAGATTTCAATGCCATTTATGTCCGGAAGCATCATATCAAGTATTACCAGATCCGGATTTATTTTATCCATCAAGGCCAACCCATCCTTCCCGCTGACCGCAGTCTCAATATGATAATCCTCATCTTCGAGAGCAATTTCAACCATTTTGCGAATGACAATACTGTCATCAACAACAAGTATCTTCTTTTTACCTGATACGCTTACTTCATCCTGTTCAGTCTCTGCCGATACTTCTTCAACAGATTTTTCTTCTGTGTTTATTTCCGTTTCCGGCTCATCCGCTATACTTATCTCAAGATTTTCATGTTCCTTTTCATCATCGCTTTCGTTAAAAACTGACTCTAAATCAAAAGTATCTTCCTGTCCACCTAAAACATCTTCCTGCAAATCTTCTGTCACCGGTTCCTCTTCGGATATCAAAAGTTCAACTTCATCAGATTTTTCTACCGGTTCTTCAGGCATTTCTTCAACTTCAGTACCCGGAGTCACATCAACAGTTTTTTCTGTTATTTCTATCACTAATTTTTCTGAAACCAGTCTGTTCAATGCATCCTGAATGATGGTCTCTTCTTCTTCCAGAATAGAAGCAATTTCCCGGGCATCTGTTTTATCGGTAACTAAAAAAAGGACCTTCCAGGCATTGTAAGGAAGTTTAGCCGCGTGAATTTTATCATCGATCTTATCAATGCGTTTATAAAACTTTTCCACTTTTGAATCCTTTCTAAATAGTTAAAAGCGGTTATTTTCTTTTTCGATTATTTCTTCAGCAAGTTTTAAATAACCAACTGCGCCCGGAGACGATATATCTACCAGCGCGACCGGTTTTCCTAATGACGGCGCTTCTGAAATTTTGGAATTTCTTGGGATTTCTGTCTTAAATACTAAATCCTTAAAACTGTGTCTTAGTTCGTCGGCAATCTCTTTGCTTTTCTTCAACCTCTTGTCAAACATGGTAATCAGAAGTCCGTTCAATCTTAAATCGGGGTTATACTTTGTCCCGATATTACGAATGGCCCTGATAAATTTCCCCAGGGCTTTTAATGAATAATATTCGCACTGAACCGGAATAAGAAGCGAATCCGCAGCCGTGATAGCATTCAGAGTCACTGTCCCCAAGCTTGGCGGACAATCCAGCAGAATGTAATCATATTCATTTTTATATGAACTTAGAACACTCCTTAGCAGCTCAGTCTGCAGAGCATTCGTAAATAAATCTATTTCATCTTCTTCACCGTGAACATTTGCCGGAACAATTTCGAGCATATCAAGACCCACATCGACAATTGCCAGGGACAGAGGAATTCTTTTTACAAAAACATCATATGATCCGTAAGTAATGCTTAAATCATCCAGTTGAAAACTTGCCGCGATACTTCCCTGAGGATCAATATCAATTAGTAATACCCGTTTTTGGAATATAGCAAGACTTGCACCGAGGTTTATCGATGTAGTCGTTTTGCCGACACCGCCTTTTTGACTTGTGATAGCGATAATTTCACCCATTCTGTCCCAGATTTACCCTTCACTATTTCATCATTGGTATTTTTAATTTGTTTTTTTCAGCAAATCTGATGGCTTCCTCATAACCTGCATCCGCATGTCTGAATATACCAAGTCCAGGATCATTCGTTAAAACCCGCTGCAACCGAACATCCATTTCAATTGATCCATCTGCCACTATTACCTGTCCGGCATGCTGGGAATATCCAATTCCCACACCGCCGCCATGATGAAATGATACCCAAGACGCTCCGGAAGCGACATTGGACATAGCATTTAGTAACGGCCAGTCACTTATCGCATCGCTTCCATCCTTCATAGCTTCGGTTTCTCTGTTCGGAGACGCAACAGATCCTGTATCTAAGTGATCTCGACCAATAACCACCGGAGCTTTAATTTTTCTTTCTTTAACTAACTTATTTAGCTCAAGACCAAAGAGGGCCCGTTCTCCATAACCAAGCCAGCATATCCTCGATGGTAAGCCCTGAAAATGCACCTTCTCCCTTGCCAGTTTTATCCATCGCGCCAGCGCTTTGTTTTCCGGGAATAATTTTAGAATCAACTCGTCCGTTTTGTAAATGTCCTCCGGATCTCCTGACAATGCAACCCATCTGAAGGGTCCCTTACCTTCACAGAAAAGAGGCCTGATATACGCCGGAACAAACCCGGGATAATCAAACGCGTTTGCTACGCCGCCCTTTTGAGCCTGAGCCCTTAGATTATTTCCATAATCAAACGCAATTGCGCCGGCCGACTGCATATCCAATATTGCTTTGCAGTGCGCTGCCATTGCTTTATATGATTTTTCGATATATAAGGAAGAATTTGACTTTCGTAAATCCAGCGCTTCATCTAAAGACATTCCATTTGGAATATATCCATTTAATTCATCGTGAGATGATGTTTGATCAGTTACGACATCCGGTATAAGCCCTTGTTTTACCATCTCAGGTAGAATATCCGCCGCATTTCCAAGCAATCCAACCGATAGTGGTTTTTTATCATCTATCGCTTTTCGACACATGGCCATTGCCTGTTTGAGGGATGTTGCGGATACATCAAGATACCCAAATTCAATGCGTCTTTTTATTCGTACTTCATCCACCTCCACACACAGCGCCACGCCGTTATTCATGGTGACTGCCAGCGGTTGAGCCCCGCCCATCCCGCCTAAACCGGCTGTTACCACGAGTTTGCCGGTTAAATCCAGTGAAGGATATTGTTTCGCCAACGCGGCAAATGTTTCATATGTTCCCTGCAGAATCCCCTGCGTTCCGATATAGATCCAGCTTCCGGCGGTCATTTGACCGTACATGATCAAACCTTTTTTTTCCAATTCTCTGAATATATCCCATGTCGCCCAGTTTGGCACCAAATTCGAATTAGCAATCAATACCCTCGGAGAATGTACATGAGTTTTTATTATTCCGACCGGCTTACCTGATTGAACCAAAAGTGTTTCATCATTCTCGAGATTTTTCAGTGACGTTATTATAGCTTCATATGCTTCCCAGTTTCTTGCCGCTTTACCGCTCCCTCCGTAAACAACCAAATTATCCGGATCTTCAGCAACCTCAGGATCCAGATTATTCATAAGCATACGCATGGCAGCTTCCTGGTGCCATCCTTTACAGGAAATTTCAGTTCCCCGCGGAGCCCGAATTATTTTTCCCATTTATTCCTCCCGTATCTTCTGCAAACACAATCTTATCTAAATAGTTTTTATTTTCGGTTAAATAGTTATATGAAAACAATGCGTATCCGGCAAAATCCATATTTGACACCAGTTTTACTCTTTGTCTGACTGCATTTTCGTTTTGATTATACGTTGAAATGCCGATGATTATTCTGTCGTTTGATTGAAGAGATTGCGCAAGGCGGATATTTTGTTTAAAAGCATCATAATCGGTATTATAATTCATTAAAATCACTTTGTCACATAAATCGTTTTTTAACCAGGCGCCCCAATCCTGAAAATAACGATGCCTGGCCTGAATTAAATTCGGTTTTACCGCGATACTTAATTCGACTTTGTCATTCACCGCATGGATATGATTTTTTATTTGGATGAGCATATTGTTCATACTGTTTCTTAAAAATTCCCTGTAAATTTCATCAATATATATAAAGGCCTGATAACCTCTTTTTTTTGTAAAATACGGAACATCAGAATAAATTTTTTCGGGGTCAATGAAATTCTGCAGCATAAATTCCGTTCGGGAGAGCGGAGAAATAGAATATTTTATGTCAGGATACCTGAAGTAGTCAAGATGAATACCATCAACATGATAAATATTAATAAGATCTGATATGAACATCTTAACTTCATGCAGATTGGCTGAATCAAAAGGGCTGATAAAATAACCTTCAATTCCTTCTTTTTTCAGAGTATTATATGTCGGAATATCATTATCAGAAGCGGATCTTAGTATTGAATTTGGGGCATTGTAATAGATATGATTTTTATTCTCCGGCTCAATATTTCCTGTCCAAATATACAAAGTATTCAACCACGCATGAACCTTAATATTTTTATTTTTTACTCTCTGAACAAGCAAAGAGAATAGCGCGGAAACATCAGTTTTCTGAAGGGATGAATTATAATTTTCACCCAGCGCTCTTACCTGAACATAGATATCTGTAATATTAAGTCTTTCTGAGACATAAATAATATTATCTATCTCTTCAGTTGAAGTCAGGGCATGTCGAACCACCCACATAGCGCGTTGATTTTCGCTGGCATGACAAAATGGGATTGTTAAAAGCAGAAAGAATAAGAGATAAAAAAATCGAATCATAACAGCCTTAACTTTATATATTTTGTTAAGTTAAATATATAGCTGGTCATATATCAATGCAAGGCATTATTTAAACCTTAATCTCACGAAAAAAAAAGCCACCCCTTATTGAAGAGATGGCTTTAAAATTCGAACAAATGACAATTATTCTTTTTCTTCTGTCTTACTTTCTTTTGTTTTTTTTGTCTTTTTTTCAGAAGATTCTTCTTTAACAGCTTTTTTCTCGGTTTTTTTCGTTGTTTTTTTAGCTGTTACTTTTTTTGGTTTTTTTGGTTCTTCTTTTGGTTCTTCTTTTGGTTCGGCTTTCTTGGATTCTTTCTTTTTGACAGTTTCCCCTGCCTGTTCAAAACCAACTAACTGCAGCAAGCTAATAGAAGCGGCATCCCCTTTTCGATAGCCCAGCCTAATGATTCGTGTATATCCGCCGTTTCTATCCTGAAATACCGGCGCCACTTCATCAAAAAGGACTTTAACAGCTTCCTTATTCTGCAGGAATTTAAATGCCAGACGACGATGATGAAGAGATCCTTTCTTCCCATAAGTTATAAGACGCTCAACAAATCTTCTCACTTCTTTTGCTTTTGCATCAGTGGTTTTGATCTGTTTATGCATGAGTATTTGTGCAGCCATGTTGCGCATGAGCGCTTTCTTATGACTTGTCGTTCTGCCTAAATGTGTACCCTTTTTCTTGTGTTGCATTCTGTATGTCCTTCTGTAAGCTTATACTTTTTCTTCAGGTTTTAAATATTTTTCAACATTCATACCGAATTGCAATCCGCGTTCTTCCAGAATTTTACCCAGTTCCATAAGAGATTTCCGACCAAAATTTTTGAATTTTAGCATCTCTTGTTCATCTCTGCGGACCAAATCACCGATTGTTTTAATATTTGCAGCTTTTAAGCAATTGTGAGACCGCACAGAAAGTTCCAGCTCATCCACACTCATTTTTAGCAGTTTTTTGATTCGCAGGGTTTCTTCATCAATTTCATTAGCTTCTTCTTCTTCAGTATCAATATCAAAATTAATGAACAGCTGTATATGGTCTCTTAAAATTTTACCGCTATAAGTTAACGCATCATCAGGAGTTATACTTCCATCTGTTTCAATCTCAAGAATCAATTTTTCAAAATCTGTCCTTTGGCCTACGCGGGTATTTTCCACAAAATACCGAACGTTTAAAATCGGTGAGAAAATAGAATCTATCGGTATAACACCAATCGGCTGGTCTGCCGCTTTATTCTCTTCCGCGGTCACATATCCACGACCACGACCGATTCTAAGCTCCATTTCAAAATCTGCGTCCTCATTCAGACTGGCAATATGAAGGTCAGGATTAAGTACTTCAAAATCATTTGTACAATCCTGAATGGTTTTGCCTGTTAGCTCTAAAGGGCCTTTTAGATTTAAAGTAACCTTGTCCGGACGTTTATTCATTAGTTTTAATCGTACTTGCTTCAGATTAAGTATGATTTCAGTTACATCCTCATATACGCCGGGAACGGTGGTAAATTCATGCTGAATATTGTTAATTTTAATAGCGGTAATTGCTGCACCCTGCAGAGAAGAAAGCAACACTCTCCTAAACATGTTTCCAATCGTAACGCCAAATCCTTTTTCCAGTGGTTGGACATAGAATTTCCCGAAGGTACTGGAATAAGACGACTCGTCTAATTCTATCCTCTCTGGCATCTGTAAGTTAGTCCAGCTCATTATTCACCCATTCTTTTATTTTTTTGTTGCCACTACTTAGAGTATAACTCAACAATCATATTTTCTTGTACATTTACAGGAATATCCGCACGTTCCGGCCTTTGGATAAAACTACCTTTTAACTGGGCCTTATCCAGAGTCAGCCAGGAATACATATTCTCAGCGCGAACTTTTTTCATGGCATCATGAACGACGGCAAGCCGACGACTTTTCTCTCTGATCTGAATCTCATCACCCGGTTTCAGAAGAAATGACGGTATATTTACAACACGGCCGTTCACTGTGACATGTTTATGTAACACTATTTGTCTTGCCTGAGATCTTGAGACAGCAAATCCCAAACGATAAACAGTATTGTCAAGACGACTTTCGAGAATCATTAGCAGATTTTCTCCAGTCACGCCTTTCATACGTTCTGCCTTTACAAAATAATTATGGAATTGTCTTTCCAGCAGTCCGTACATAATTTTTAATTTTTGTTTTTCTCTAAGCTGTAGTCCGTAATCGGAAATCTTTTTTCTTCCCATCCCGTGCTGTCCAGGAGGATAGGGTTTATTATTCAAAATTTTATCAAATTTTGGATTTCCAAATATATTTTCACCGAATTTACGGACAAGTTTCGCTTTAGGTCCTGTATATCTTGCCATTAACTAAACTCCAAATTAGGGTTATACACGTCTCTTTTTAGGTGGTCTGCAACCATTATGCGGGATTGGGGTCACATCCTTAATCGTGGAAATTTCCAATCCAGCCGCCTGTAAAGACCTAATCGCTGCTTCTCTTCCTGAACCCGGTCCCTTTACTTCGACGTCTACACTGCGCAACCCGAGGTCCATTGCTGTTTTGCTGGCATTTTCTGCAGCAACCTGAGCTGCGAATGGAGTGTTTTTCCTTGATCCTTTAAAACCAACATGTCCGGCACTAGCCCAGGAGATAACATTTCCATAATTATCAGTTATCGAAACGATGGTATTATTAAAGGTAGATTTGATATGTGCCTTGCCATGCGGTTCAACACGCTCTTTTTTCTTGACCTTTTTTCTTGCCTTAGGTGAAGCCAAATCACGCCTCCTGAATTATAATTATTTTTTCTTTCCGCCACTAACAAGTCTTTTGCGGCCTTTACGAGTGCGCGCATTTGTTTTTGTTCTCTGACCATGTACTGGTAATCCGCGATGGTGACGATACCCTCTCACAGAATTAATATCCATTAACCGTTTAATGTTCATATTAATTTCTGCTTTGAGCGCACCTTCAACCTTATGCTCTGTCTGAATGATGGTACGAATCTTTTTCACTTCATCTTCAGTCAGATCTTTAACCCGGGTATTTACATCGACTCCGGAATCCTTGCAGATTTTTTCTGAAGAGGTTTTACCAATACCGTATATATAGGTTAAACCGATAACTACGCGCTTGTTTTTCGGTAAATCAACACCAGCGATACGAGCCAAAACTGCCTCCTTAAAATTTAACCTTGACGCTGTTTATGTTTTGGATTTTTACTACAAATTACTCTTACAACACCCTTGCGACGAATTATTTTACAACCATCGCATATTTTTTTAACCGAGGCCTGTACTTTCATCTTCAATCCTTATTATTTATAACGATACACTATTCTTCCCCTGGACAAATCGTAGGGGGATAGTTCCATGCTTACTTTGTCTCCGGGTAAGATTTTTATAAAATGCATTCTCATTTTGCCGGAAATATATGCTAATACCTCATGTCCGTTCTCAAGGGTCACGATAAAAGAAGCATTTGGCAGTGTTTCCTTTATAATTCCATCAACTCTGATTGCCTCTTGCTTTTTTGCCAAATTAATACTCCTTCTTAATTAACCATTGTTAAAATTTTGGGACCATCCTTCAATATTGCTATAGAATGCTCATAATGAGCTGAAGGTTTTCCGTCAAGTGTCTTTACAGTCCACTGATCATCCATAATATATACTTTATATGTTCCCAAATTAACCATTGGTTCGATGGCTATGACCATTCCAATCTTTAATTTCGGACCCTTTCCCTTTACTCCATAATTAGGTATTTGAGGGTCCTCATGAGGTTCAATACCAACTCCATGACCAACCAGGTCTCTGACAATTGAATACCCATGCTTTTCCACATGGTTCTGGACCGCTGCCGAAATATCACCAACCCGGTTACCTTCTCTGGCCTGCTCTATTCCAAGGTATAAACTTTCTTCGGTTACTTTACAGAGGTTTTGGGTTTCCGGCAAAACATTTCCTACCAGAAAAGTTTTTGCGCCGTCACCATAGTAACCATCAAGCTCAACCCCGACATCAATTCCTACAATATCACCATCTGCCAATTTTTTTTCACCTGGAATTCCGTGAACCACCTCATCATTTAATGAGATACATGCCGCGGCCGGAAAACCATATAATCCCTTGAACGCAGGTCGCGCATTTTTACTTAATATGAAATTCTCGATTTCTTTATTAAGAATATTTGTGGTAACACCGGGTTCTATATATTTTTCAATGAACTTTAGTGATTCAGCAAGGATGATATTACTTTTTTCTATCTTATTTATTTCTTTTTCTGATTTTATATAAATCATAACCGACTACTTATTTCCGCCCTCTGAGTTTGCCGGATTTCATAAAACCGTCATAGTGACGCATAAACAAATGAGATTCCACCTGTTGCAAGAAGTCAAGCGCCACACCCACAATGATCAACAGCCCTGTACCTCCGTAAAATGAAGCGAGATTGTAAGGAATATTGAACCACTTTGCCAGCATCGCCGGTACAATGGCGATAATTGCAAGGAATATAGATGCAGGCAACGTTATCCGTGTCAATATGTTATCCAAAAACTCGGAAGTTCTTTTTCCCGGACGAACACCCGGTATAAAACCGCCCTGCTTTTTTAAATTATCAGCAACATCCACCGGATTTAAAGCGATGGCTGTATAAAAATATGTAAAGAAAACGATCATTATTCCGTAAACAATCCAGTAAAACCATGATTCCATCGAAAAAAGACCTTGCAATGTAATCATGAAATCACTTTCGGGCATAAAAGTCAAAACTGTTGTCGGAACAAACATGATTGCCTGCGCAAAGATAATCGGCATAACTCCGGCGGTATTGACTTTCATCGGAAAATGAGTATTTGTTCCGCCGTATACTTTTCTTCCTACAACTCTTTTTGCATACTGAACCGGAATTTTCCTGGTTCCCTGAGTAAGAAGAACCACAAAGTAGATAATTGCAAAAGCCAGTGCCAGGAGAGCAGCTTCAGCTAGAAGCCCGCGCTGTCCGCTGGAAAATTGTATATATTCTTCCGATAAAGCACTCGGTAAGCGGGCAATAATACCTATAAAGATGATAAGAGAAATTCCGTTACCGATACCACGATCATCAATTTGTTCCCCAAGCCACATGATGAGCATAGTCCCGGACGCCATGGAAATCATCGTCATTAGCTGAAACCCTATACCAGGATTGGGTACGGCGAGCCTGCCGTCCGCAATCTGAATGCTCTGCAAAAATATAGCAACACCATAAGCCTGCATGGCAGAAATCAACAATGTGCCATAACGAGTATATTGAATGATTTTTTTTCGGCCTTCTTCGCCTTCTTTTTGAAGCTTCTGAAAGTGCGGAACCACAGCTCCCAGCAACTGAATTATAATAGAGGCGCTGATATATGGCATAATACCCAGCCCGAAAATAGCTGCTTTGCTAAATGCGCCGCCGGCAAACAAGTCATACAGACCAAATAAAGTACCTTGTAAGCTCTTAAATCCCTCTGCCAAAACACCTGTATCGATTCCCGGCGTAACGATATGGGTACCGATTCGCTCGATACCTAAAATCATCAATGTAAAAAAAATACGCCTTCTCAATTCACCGATCTTGAATATATTTCTAAAAGTATCGAGTATCATGATAGCGTAACGGTGCCTCCTAATTTTTCGATCTTTTCCCTGGCTGATTTGCTGATGGCATCAATCGTTAAATTGACTTTCGCTTTCAATTCACCGTTACCGAGAATTTTTACAGGCACATTTTTTTTACGTATAAGCCCGTTCTGTAATAAAATCTCCCTGGTAATCATTTCTGAACCGGATACTTTCTCAAGATCTCCGACATTAACAACCTGATGGGTTATTTTATTGATATTTGTAAAACCAAATTTTGGTAAACGACGTTGCAGAGGCATCTGGCCACCTTCAAACCAGGCTCTTTGTTTCGCGCCGCCTCTGGAACCATAACCTTTATGTCCTCTACCTGCGGTTACCGCGAGACCTGAACCTTCACCACGGCCGCGTCTTTTTTTCTTTTTGGTTGCCCCACTCGCAGGACGTAATGTACTTAAATCCATAATTGAACTATCCCCTATACAATATATTCTATTTTACTTCTTCCACATTGACAAGATGCTTAACTTTATTAACCATTCCGAGGATTTGTGGAGTGGCATCATGCACCACGCTATGATTTAATTTTTTGATACCCAATGCTTCTATAGTCAGTTTCTGACCTTTGGGATAGCCTATTGCGCTTTTTTTCTGGGTAATCTTTATTTTTTTTAACTTACTTGTTGCCATTATTAATATCCTTGAAATTAGCTGTTAACCATGAAATAACTTGCCAAGCGAAATATTTCTTCTCTTCGCGACTTCTTCAGCACTCATCATATTTTTAAGCGCATAAAATGTCGCTTTGCTGAGATTGTGCGGATTTGAAGAACCGATCGATTTGGTCAAAATATCAGTAATTCCCGCCATTTCGCATATTGCGCGGACCGGACCACCGGCGATAACGCCTGTACCGGGTGAAGCCGGATTTAAAGAGACATAACCCGCCCCGTATTTAGATTTGACCGGGTATGAAATCGTACCATTTATCAGAGATACCTTAGTAAGATTCTTTTTAGCCTGATCAGTGGCCTTTGAGATAGCATTGATAACTTCATTGGCTTTACCTAAACCAAGACCTATAATGCCACTTCCATCGCCAACTACAACAATGGCATTGAACGAGAAGCGCCGACCGCCTTTTAATACTTTGGCGACACGGTTGATATAAACCACCTTCTCTTTTAAATCTAATTCACCTGGATTAATTCGTTCAACCACCGTTCACTCCCTATAATTTAAAAATCCAAGCCACCTTCACGGGCACCTTCTGCGAACGATTTTACACGCCCATGATAAAGATAACTGTTTCTGTCAAAAACTACTTTTGACACATTTTTCTTTTTTGCTTCTTCAGCCAGTAATTTCCCGACAATGAAAGCTTTTTCTTTTTTTGATTTGGCTTTTTTCAGAGCATCCTTCACTGATTTACTTATATCAGACAGCCCCAATAGCACCTTCTTCTGGGAATCGTCAACGACTTGCCCATGCATATATCTCAGGCTTCTAAAAACCACTAACCGCGGTCTTTCAGTTGTACCGAATATCCTTTTTTTACTTTTCTCAGGCATCTTAATCGTTCCTATCTACTTATTTTCCTGCCGTTTTTCCAGCCTTGCGACGTATATGTTCGCCGGCATATTTCACCCCTTTGCCTTTGTAGGGCTCGGGCTTTCTGTAACTGCGAAGCTTGGATGCAATCATTCCCACCAATTCTTTATTTATACCCGAAATATGTATTTCATTCGGGCCGGGAACATTAATCGTAATATCTTCAGGTGCAGAAAAAACGATCGGATGAGAAAAACCTAAATGGAGTACAAGATGACTACCCTTAGTTTCAGCCTTATATCCAACACCGACAATTTCAAGTTTCTTAGTAAAACCATTTGATACACCTTCAACCATATTCGCAATCAGAGTGCGGGTTAACCCATGCAATGAACGGCTAATCTTTTCATCATTCATTCTGGAAACCACAATCTCTTTATTTTCAATCGCAATATTGATCTGCTCTACGAACTGACGGCGCAGTTCTCCTTTTGGTCCTTTGACAGTCAATATCTTATTTTCCAGATTAACATTAACGTTATCCGGAATCTGAACTGGTAATTTGCCGATTCTCGACACTTTATTGTCTCCTATTCCTTCATATTACCAAACGTAACATAAAATTTCGCCACCAACGTGTTGTCTTTTTGCTTCACGAGCAGTAATCACACCTTTAGGAGTTGTCATAATCGCAATACCTAAATTATTTTTGACCCTGGGTAAATTTTCTACTGGGACATATTGTCTTCTTCCAGGCTTGCTTACTCTCGTTAAATTCTGAATGATTGGGTTTTTATACTCATCGTATCTCAACCAGATTCGTATAAGACCCTGTTTACCATCATCAACTACAACATATTTTGCTATATATCCCTGTTCGAGCAAGATACGACTCATCTGACGCTTAACGTTAGATGATGGTATATCCACATATTTGTGTTTGGCATGCAGCCCATTTCGTATTCTTGTCAAAAAGTCTGCAATTGGATCTGTCATCGACATTTATTTATTCTCCTTCAATTGGGTTTACCAGCTTGCCTTGGTAACGCCCGGTATTTCACCCTGTAAAGCTAATTGTCTGAAGCAAAGACGGCAGATTCCATATTTCCGGAGATATCCCCGTGGACGGCCGCATCTATTACAACGGTTATACTCACGCACTTTAAATTTTTGTTTTCTTTTAGACTTTTCAATCAAACATTTCTTTGCCAAAGCACACCTCTTATCTTAATTTTCCTGTTTCCTGAAAGGGAAGCCCAGTGACTTTAACAGCTCATAAGCTTCTTCATCGGTTTTCGCAGTGCTTACAAAAGTGACGTCCAAACCGCGAATTTTATCAATTTTATCGACATTAATCTCAGGGAAAATTATTTGTTCTTTGATCCCTAATGTATAATTACCTCTGCCATCGAATGATTTATCAGAGTAGCCTCTGAAATCCCTGATACGAGGAACAGCGATACTGATAAAGCGATCTAGAAAATCAAACATCATCTTATTACGCAATGTGACGCGGCAACCTATCTTCATTCCCTGACGAAGCTTGAAATTTGAAATCGATTTCTTTGCAGTGGTTATCGCCGGCTTCTGTCCGCTGATAACTGTCAGATCACTTACAGCGCCATCCAAGACCTTTGCATCCTGAATCGCATCGCCAACGCCGACATTAAGACTAATTTTTATCAATTTGGGAACTTCATTTATATTTTTATACCCAAATTTCTTCATCATGTGAGGCACAACTTCGTTTTTATATTGATCGAACAACCTCGGTACGTATTCAGCCATTTTTAACCTCTAAATATTCCGTGCTATACGTTAACTGATATTATTTCGCCGCAATCATTATTTTTGCAGAACCTTACCTTGGAGCCATCATCCAGAAAACGATAGCCCACACGGGTTGGTTTATTACACTTACTACAAACCAGCACGACATTGGAAATGTGTATGGGGGCTTCTTTCTCAACAATGCCGCCCTGTGTATTTTTTTGTGACGGACGGGTATGTTTTTTAATAATGTTTACACCCTCAACAATTACCCGGTCCTTATCAGGGAAAACTTTAAGTACTTTACTTATCTTTCCCTTATATTTGCCTGAAACCACTTTAATAGTGTCGTTTTTAACTACTCTCATTTATACAATCCTACCCATAGTTATAGTACTTCTGGAGCCAAAGATACGATTTTCATAAACTGCATATCACGCAACTCGCGAGCGACAGGCCCAAAAATACGTGTTCCCCGTGGTTCATTTTGGTTATCGATGATTACGGCTGCATTTTCGTCAAAACGGATATAGGTTCCATCCGGTCTGCGTATTTCTTTTTTCGTACGAACAACTACCGCCTTCTGAACTTCACCCTTTTTCACAGTCCCCCCGGGAATAGCGCTCTTTACAGCCACGACAATTATATCACCGACTGATGCATATCTTCTACCTGAGCCGCCCAGGATACGAATACACATAACCTTCTGAGCACCGGAATTGTCCGCGACATTTAACCTTGTATATTCTTGAATCATCTTCCAGGTCCTTTTTCAGACATTTATTTAACTTTTTCTACAACTTCCACTAAACGCCATCTTTTATTTTTGCTGATGGGCTTGGTTTCCATTACTTTTACAAGATCACCTTCATTGCATACATTTTGCTCATCATGCACAGTCAGCTTCATTGTCTTTTTTACGAATTTTCCATACAGAGGATGCTTTAAGCGTCTTTCAACTGCAATGGTGATTGTTTTGTCCATCTTATTACTAAGAACTTTACCGATACGAACTTTTCGTAACCCGCGTTCTGTCTTCATATCTTTCCCAATCTCACTTATGCTTTGATATTTATACCTAATTCCTGCTGACGTATAAATGTTTTAATGCGCGCAATCTCTTTACGTACATATCTGATCCGAATGGGGTTAGTCAGCTGATGCGTCGCTTTCTGAAGTATAAGATTTTCATATTCATCTTGAACTTCACGCAACTTCTCATTTAATTCGTCCAGGGTAAGTCCTTTTAAATCTTCTTTGCTCTTCATCGCTTTTACCCCTGTTACTCATTTACAATAAATTTTGTTTTAATTGGTAATTTATGCGAAGCTAAGCGCATAGCCTCTTTGGCCAGTTCAAGATCTACACCTTCCAGCTCGAACATGATACGGCCGGGCTTTACCACTGCCACCCAATATTCTGGAGATCCCTTACCTTTTCCCATACGCGTTTCCGCCGGTTTTTTAGTGACGGGCTTATCGGGAAATATACGAATCCATACTTTTCCACCGCGCTTCACGTGTCTTGTGATCGCAATACGTGTTGCTTCTATCTGCCTGCTTGTAATCCAACCGGATTCCATGGCCTTTAATCCATACTTACCGAATGCAATATAATTACCCTTCTGGGCATTACCCTTCATTCTTCCGCGTTGTTTCTTACGATATTTAACTCTCTTAGGCATTAACATTAGAAAGACTCCTAAAACTCATCCTATCTTTTTCCAATTACTTCGCCATTAAAGATCCAGACCTTTACGCCAATTGTTCCATAAGTCGTGTTTGACGTATAAGTGGCATAATCTATGTCTGCTCTTAGTGTATGAAGGGGAATTCTACCTTCTTTATATTGTTCAGTCCTTGCCATTTCAGCACCGCCGAGACGCCCGGAACACATAATCTTAATTCCTTCAGCTCCAAGTCTCATTGTCGATGTAATGGCTTTTTTCATGGCACGACGAAAACTAACCTTGCCTTCCAGCTGCTTTGCAATATTTTCAGCAACCAGATATGCGTCTAATTCCGGTTTCTTGATTTCATTGATATTGATTTGAACATCTTTACCTGTTAAAGCTCGCAGTTCTTCTTTTAACTTATCAACTTCAGAACCTTTTTTCCCTATCACAATACCGGGACGGGCCGTATGAACCGTTAAAATAACTTTCTTCACAGTACGTTCGATCTCAATCTTGGACACCGCCGCCTTCTTCAGACGATTCCTGATGTACTGTCTAAGCTTTAAATCTTCCTGCAGTTTCGCCGCGAAATTTTTTTCGTCAAACCAACTGCTATTCCAGGTTTTGATGATCCCCAATCTGAAACCAACCGGATGAACTTTTTGCCCCAAACCGATTCTCCTTATAGTGAACAGTTTTAAATATGTTCAACAATAATTGTTAAATGTGATGTTCTTTTACGTATTTTACCCGCTCTGCCCATTGACATAGGACGAAATCTCTTCAGAGTTGCCCCGCCATCCACGAATGCGATTTTAATATAAACATCATTCATATTTATACGCTCGCCCTCTTCCTTATTACCAAGATTGGCATAAGCAGCCTGAATTGTCTTGGCGATAGGCTCAGCGGCATTTTTTCTTGTAAAATGAAGTAAATTCAATGCTTCTTCCACATTCATACCACGAACCAGGTCCAGAACCCGTCGCATTTTTATCGGGGACATTCTCAAATATTTGGTTTTTGCAATAGCTTCCATCTTTACTCCGATTTTTTTTACTTAACACGACTCATGCGTTCAGCCAGCTTTCCCCCGTGACCTCTAAATGTACGAGTCGGAGCAAATTCACCAAGTTTGTGACCCACCATATTTTCAGACACATAAACAGGTATGAATTTTCTTCCGTTATGAACAGCAATCGTATGACCTACAAATTCCGGTGGAATTGTGCTTCTTCTTGACCAGGTCTTCACAACTACTTTTTTACCTTCAGCATTCAATTTTTCAATTTTACCGGCAAGATTCAGGTCAATATATGGACCTTTTTTTATCGAGCGTGCCATCTACATATTTCTCCTATTTACGCCGCTTCACAATAAACGCATCAGATTGTTTTCTTTTCTTACGAGTTTTTAAACCCTTGCTTAATTGGCCCCATGGCGAACACGGATGGCGACCACCTGAAGTCTTGCCTTCTCCACCACCCATAGGATGGTCAACAGGATTCATGGCAACACCTCTTACGTTGGGACGACGTCCAAGCCATCTGGAACGACCTGCTTTACCAATCGAAATATTCATGTGGTCAACATTCGAAACCTGACCGATAGTCGCGTAGCAATTAGCATGAATTTTTCGAACTTCACCGGAAGGCAGCTTAACCATCGCGAACTTACCTTCTTTGGCAACCAATTGCGCTGATGCACCTGCACTTCTTGCAAGCTGCGCGCCTTTTTTTACTTTTAATTCAATTCCGAATATTCTTAATCCGACCGGGATCTTCTCCAATGGAAGCGAATTTCCGACTTTAATTTCCACATTCTCACCAGATAGAACCTTATCACCAACTTTCAATCCATCGGCAGCGAGAACATATCTTTTTTCGCCATCCGCATAATTCAACAGAGCAATTCTTGCTGTTCTGTTCGGATCATATTCAATTGACGCGACAGTCGCCGGGATATCAAATTTATTTCTTTTAAAATCAATAACCCTGTAACGTCTTTTATGACCGCCTCCGCGATGAAACGCAGTCACTCGTCCATTATTATTTCTTCCACCAGTCTTTTTAAGAGATTCGGTTAATGATTTTTCAGGTTTTGATTCAGTAATCTGAGCAAAATCACTCACCGTCTTATATCTTAGACCAGGTGTAATTGGTTTAAAACTTTTAATTCCCATTTATAAACCCCGTATCTCGAATTAGGCGTTACCAAACAAATCTAATTTATGACCGCTTTCAAGCGTGACTATAGCTTTTTTCCATGCAGGACGCCGACCATAAAATCTACCTTTTTTAGTCATTTGCTGACGCATTTTTCCGACAACATTCATCGTCTTCACAGATTTTACCTTCACATCGAACCGGTCTTCAACTTCACCTTTAATCTCAATCCGATTCGATTCTTTATTCACCTCAAAACCGTACTTATTAAGATTTTCCTGCATACCGGCAAGTTTTTCGGTATATAACGGCCTGATTATTATTCTCTTTTTTTTCATTAGCCTAGCACCTCATTAACTTTTTCGAGTGCGCCTTCCTGAATCAATATTGTATCCGCTTTTAATAAATCATAAGTGGAAAATGTAATCGAATCTCTAACCTGTACCCTGAACAAATTCGAAGACGATTTTACGATATTCTTCGACAAGTCCGCGGTACACAACAATACGTTCTTATTGTCAAGATTAAAGGCCGATACAAGACTAATAATTTTCTTGGTAGACGGAACTTCATAATCAAAATTCTTAATAACTTTAATTTTGTCTTCACGAATCTTATAGGTCAACACCGAACGACGGGCAAGCTGCTTTACTTTTTTGTTAACCTTCATCGTATAAGTTCTCGGTTCAGGTCCGAATACACGTCCACCGCCTACATGATGCGGCGCGCGGCTCGTTCCCTGTCTTGCGCGACCTGTTCCTTTCTGACGGAAAGGTTTTTTGCCACCACCGGACACATACGAACGGCCTTTAGTTGCATGCGTACCCTGTCGCTGATTCGCACGAATCAACTTTACATCAAGCCAAATCGCATGATCATTCGGCTCAGCGGCAAATACAGCATCGCTCAACTCAACTTGTTCTGACGTCTCTTTGCCATCTAGTTCATATACTTTAAGCTTCATTATACTCTACCTTGAATCTAATATTTGCCTATTTTTTTATTTCCAACAATGTGTTTTTCGAACCGGGTATAGCGCCTTTCAAAAACAGTAGATTATTTTCCGCATCTACTTTTACTACTTGAACATTTTTCAGCGTCGTGCGAGCATTACCCATACGGCCGGCCATTTTCAATCCTTTAAATACCCGCGAAGGATATGAACTCTGCCCAAGTGAACCGGGAGCGCGCAATCTGTCTGACTGCCCATGCGTCTTTGGTCCGCCGGCAAATCCATGCCGCTTGACTCCGCCCTGGAATCCCTTCCCTTTGCTCAATCCGGACACCCTTACCTGCGTTCCTGCCGCGAATATATCAGCCTTAATTTCAGAGCCAAGCTCAGCATTCTCGAGATCACTGCTTTCGAACTCCCTGATATATTTTTTCGGCGCTACAGATACTTTTTTAAAGTGACCTTTAAGCGGTTTGGATACCTTCTTTTCTTTCGCATCTAAAAAACTTAACTGTACCGCATCGTATCCATCGGTTTCTTTTGTCTTTACCTGGGTGACATAACACGGACCCGCTTCCACGACCGTCACAACGACAACGATGCCTTTGTCGTCAAATATTTGAGTCATCCCTATTTTACGTCCTAAAATACCAGACATTATTTTCTCCAAAGATTGAAGCTATTTCAGGTTTTTATTTCAATATCAACACCAGCAGGCAGTTCCAATTTCATTAAAGCATCTACCGTTTTGCTGGTTGCATTTAAGATATCGATCAGTCTCTTATGAATTCTCGTTTCGAATTGCTCACGTGATTTTTTATCTACATGCGGTGAACGTAAAACTGTGTAAACTGATCTGTCCGTCGGCAAAGGAATCGGTCCGGAAATCAACGCTCCCGTCGATCTTGCCGTTCTAATAATCTTGTCAGTCGATTTATCAATCAGATTATGATCGTAAGCTTTTAACCGAATTCTAATGCTTTGACTGGCCACAACTTTCTCCACTAATTATTTGTTAAATGTGCAACTAAACATATTTGCACTATGCAATAATCTCCGACACAACACCGGCTCCCACCGTACGTCCGCCTTCACGGATCGCGAAACGCAATTCCTTCTCCATGGCGATCTCTTTCAGCAACTCGATCTCAACCGTTATGTTATCACCAGGCATAACCATCTCTACACCCGCAGGCATACTTACCATACCGGTAACATCGGTTGTACGGAAATAAAACTGCGGACGATATCCATTAAAGAACGGAGTGTGACGCCCACCTTCTTCTTTTGTCAATACGTATACTTCACCTTTGAATTTGGTATGAGGCTTAAT
>JACDJC010000451.1_pt1 | contig 48082 bp, 38 predicted proteins | sample 7454191 | NCBI WGS metagenome assembly JACDJC01 (sample SAMN14253291, study PRJNA609438) | sludge metagenome | isolation source: sludge after 25d culture with pyrite and EDTA | collected 2018-12-20 | reverse complement strand
TGGTCAGTGTTGCCGAAGGACTGCAACCGGCCGATGAAGAGCAGGAAATGCTGGTTCTCTGGGTTGATGAAAATGTTGAAATCATTATAAATTAAATCATAAAAGCCATGAAAACAATTGTTCTATCCATTTGTATCCTGATTTCTGCCTATAACCTGCATGCGCAGGACCTCTTTGGCAGCCTTACTGGTAAATACGCCAATCAGGAGGGATTCAGTGCCACCCATCTGACCAATGACCTTTTTGATCTTTACCTTAAGAAAAAACAGGTTGAACCTGGTTCGGCCGTCTATGAAACCCTGAAAAAGCTGAACCGGATTACGGTAATTTCGCAAAATTCTTTTGGTTCACCGGAAAATCAGGGCAAGATGAAAGAAACCCTTTCTGCCGTTCAGGATGAAATCGTGAATTATTATAAAGATCCTGCTTTTTCACTTTTAAAGACCGAAAACAGAATGGGTGAGGTGATCAAGGTTTACTTAAAGAAGAGTGGGGAGAAAGTCAGTACACTCAGTATGATTTCCTCGTCTCCAACCCGTCTCACCATGGTTGAACTTGCTGGTGACATTGACCTTTCAAGAGTTTCCGATATATCGGGTGCATTAAATGTAAGGGGTCTTGAGAACCTGAACAAGATTAATGGGACATCAAACACTTATGTTTTTCAGGGTATGGACATGCTGAACCAATTGGAAGATCAACGTATTTTCTGGGAAATGAATCCTGAAAACATGGAAAATCTTTCGAACATGAATATCGAAATGAGGATCAAGAACAGGGAGTTGGCCGACAAGCAGCGGGAAATGGCTGAAAAACATCGTGAGATGGCCGAGAAGCAACGTGAAATGGCAATAAGGTACGGGAGACAGCCAATATTCCTGTCAACTCCCGGCGATACCAATGTTGTTTATTTTATCAATGACAAGAAGGTGGATTCCGAAATGATCAAATCAATGAATCCGGAGGATATTGAAAGTGTTTCCGTAATAAAGGCCGAACAGGGAAAGAAAAACAAAAAGTCGGAAATCAGGATTATCACACGAAAGAAATAACAAGGCAGGTGAGTTTTACCTTTTGTTTTGTATTAGCATTGTAGAATACCAATCAACAAAAAAGGCCGTGAAAGATTTTTTCACGGCCTTCTTCATTGCTGATATTTATTATTGTAAAAGCTTGGAATAGGTAATGACAAACTTAATACCCTGGTCACTGTTGCTTCCTTTTAACACCGCCCTTCGAATCTGGTTGTTTTTGAAGTAAGGTGTAAGATAGAAACCATTATTGTCATTCTCGCCATCAATGATACTTTGGAAATGCTGTGTAATATTGAAGCGATAGGTGAAATCATTATAGAGGTAACCGCCATAATAAGGCTGATAAAACGAATGATCCCTGGGCAGGGTTTCCTGGCCTGTCTTGCTGATATACGTCAGCAACAACTGCGAAGGCAAAGGATATTTCCTGAATTCTGAGGCGGTGGTGTCGACCTGAAAAATCAATTCCGCTTTATTTACCGCAATATTGGAAGAATCTTTCCATGATTCGAGCCCGGGAATGAATATTTTGGATTGCAATCCTCCTGTCGACTGGACATAAATTAGGGTGTCAGTCACCGTTTCCTGGTTCATGTTTGGGTAAAATGCTGTCTGTGTATAATCGTGTTTAAAGCTGTTTACCCGTGCACTGAAACTGGTGACAAAATAGGTCTTGCTTTTTTTGACGGTATCGTTGCGATAGTACAATACCAATCCCGATCCTTCAAAAGATGAGGTAGGCAACAGGTCAAGAGAAACAATGGCGCCCCCTGCATCGACTTGTTCCGATTGGATATAAAGTCCCTTGAAATACTCAAGAAATACTTCGTTGTTAATCATGTCGAGAGAATCGGCATTGATCAGCTTCTGGGCCAGGGAATGATCGAGATGCACCTCCACCAACTGGTAAAGCGTATCCTTGTATATGGAATCCAAAGCCACCTTAGGTTTGAAATTATATTCGGCCAAAGGGGTTGTGGATGCCAGTTGAGCCAGATCAACGTTATCGTAATAACGGGCGTCGGGATCTATACTGCTGGTCAGTTCATAGAACTTTAGCCTCTGTGTTGTAGCGGTATCACCATAGACAGAGTTATAGTAAAAGTAAAATTTGATGGAATCCACTACCGGATCAGTACCGAAATCGGGAAATGAAGAAAGACGTAACTGTAATGCCAGGTCAATGGAAGTTTTTCCAAATACCGGATCATTCATGCTACCCAAAAGACTGAAGGCAGCCTCATCAGTTGAGACTGAATCATCGATAACGGTAAATGCCTTGATTTCATCTTTTATAACGACATTACCTACCGATACAAGGTCGGAAGATGGTAACAGTTCAATTCCGACATCGCCCGGTTCGTTACATGAGGTTACGAAAAGGGAGGCAGCAAATATATATATAACTGATTTCCAAATGTTTCTTGTTCTGTTCATGGCCAATGCTAACAAAGTTTATGCTTCCCAAAAATAAGCTAATTCCTTACAACTTATCGTAAAAATCGTTGTAACTGTCAATATAGTCCTCTTTCGATTGAAATGGCAGGAATAACTTATTGGATTCACTGATATAGCTGGCAACCTCGGGACGAATGTTTTCAGATCCCTGAATGACTGCATCCGCAAAATAAATGGCGAATTTACTCACATTTTCAAATGTCGGATTTTCGAGCAGTTTTGTATCGCTTTGAGTTATGCCCTTGACAAATAGTTTTTTTCTGAAGTTTTTATCCAGGGATCCGGGAAACTCATCATCGTAAACCGAATATATGACTTTCGATTGGCTGAAGAGTGGATCGTCGTGGTAATATTTTTTGATATAAGCAGGAACAAGGGAGGTAAGCCAACCGTGGCAATGAATGATATCGGGTGCCCATCGCAATTTTATGACGGTTTCGAGCACACCTCTTGCATAAAAAATTGCACGTTCGTCGTTGTCTTCAAAATAGTTGCCATCGTCATCGGTCAGAACATTCTTCCTGTGAAAATAGTCCTCGTTATCGATGAAATATACCTGCATCCTGGCTGCCTGTATTGAGGCAACCTTTATTATCAGCGGATGATCTGTGTCATTGATGACAAGGTTCATTCCTGAGAGTCGGATGACTTCATGCAGCTGATTTCTTCTTTCATTTACACATCCGTACCGGGGCATAAAAGTTCTGATTTCCCGGCCTCTTTCCTGCACTCCCTGAGGTAAATACCGCGAAATTTCCGACATTTCACTTTCGGGCAGATAGGGGGTAATTTCCTGAGAAATGTAAAGAATTCTTTTACTTTCCATTAATCGTTTCTATATGTTGAAAAAGCGTTGCAAAATTAACTAAAATATCTGTAATATCAATTTTATGCAGCAAATCAATTGGTTAGAAATATATTCAGGTCATAAAACCATAAATGTTGTATTTTTGCCTGCGTAAAAATGATCGGTATGGAAATCATCTATACTTTAAATAAACTTACCGAAAAATTATCGCAGCTTCGTCGAAAGGGGCTGATCGGATTTGTTCCCACCATGGGGGCACTGCATCAGGGTCATATTTCGCTTGTTCAACGTGCTGCCTCTGAAAATGATACAGTGGTGGTCAGCATTTTCGTGAATCCTACCCAGTTTAACGACAAAAAGGATTTGGAACGTTATCCAAGAAATCTTGAAGCTGACATTAAGTTGCTCAATGACCAAGGGTGCCATGTCGTTTTTGCTCCTGGTGTTGATGAGGTATATCCGGAACCCGACAACCGCATTTTTGACTTTGGGCATATGGATAAGGTCATGGAAGGCAAATTCAGGCCCGGACATTTTAATGGTGTCGCCCAGGTCGTAAGCCGGCTCTTTGATATGGTCAAACCTGATCGTGCCTATTTTGGACTGAAAGATTTTCAGCAACTGGCCATCATCCAAAATATGGTACAACAATTGCAACTAGAGGTTGAAATTGTCCCTTGTCCGATTGTCAGGGAATCCAACGGCTTGGCCATGAGTTCGAGAAACGAGCTATTGACAAAAGACGAGAGGGAGAATGCCGCATTGATTTATAAAATGCTAAGTAATTCTGACGAGTGGAGAAATACCAGATCAGTATATGAAGTGGAACAGTCGATTGCAGCCGGGATTAATGAGAATCCATATCTGGAGACCGAATATGTTGAAATCGTGGATGAAGATACACTTGAACATGTAACTGATTGGCATCAACCAGGCCGAAAGGTGGTTTGTGTTGCCGTTTGGTGTGGAAAGGTGAGGTTGATTGATAATTACTTGATTGGATAGGGAGGAAGAGAATGATTATTGAAGTATGTAAGTCGAAAATACATAAGGTCACCGTTACGGAAGCAAACCTTCAATATGTTGGAAGCATAACCATTGATGAGGATCTCATGGATGCTGCAAACATGATAGAAAATGAAAAGGTGCAGGTGGTCAATATCAACAACGGGGAACGCCTTGAAACTTATATCATCAAGGGAGAAAGGGGCTCCGGTGTCATTTGCCTGAATGGTCCTGCTGCCCGAAAAGTGGCTGTTGGTGATGTGGTCATCATTATTTCCTATGCCCAAATGGATTTTGAGGAAGCCCGTAACTTCAAACCATGGATTGTTTTCCCTGATACTGAAACCAACCGGCTCCCCTGATTCACCAATCGAAATTCCGAAATCGTTTGTTACGGTAGTCTGAATTCCCTCATTCTATAGCCTCTTTATCTTAGGCTCAATCCAAATTTATTTTCATATGCGCAAATGGTGCCCTACGGGCAGGAATCATCGTGCTTATTCCTTTCGTACAAGTTAAGTGTTTTGATATATATGATAATATAACAATGTGCTTCTTATATAGTATTGACTATACGAGAACTATATGAGAACTATTTAAGAACTATTTAATATACAAAGCTGCAGGGAGGTTGATTCAGACTTTTTGGCACTCTTCCCTGAGAGTTCAGGGATTTTCCACTTGAGTCCGGAATTCGAAATTTAGGGTCAATGCTTTGCAGTTACCTTTTCATGCCATGAATAGCGCCGGTATTGATATCTAAACTACTTTTATGGCTATCTTCGAATGAAAACTTTTAATATGACCAATAAGGATATCATTGCCGAAAAGATCTTTCCCAATTTTATATCCTTCGCTTCCACGGTGAAGCGTTGGAAAAAAAGTGGCGATGCCATCGTTTTTACGAATGGTTGTTTTGATCTGGTACACATGGGTCATGTCGATTATCTGTCAAAGGCAGCCGATATGGGTGATCGGCTTATCATCGGATTGAATACTGATCAATCGGTAAGGCGACTAAAGGGTGACAAGCGTCCTTACATCGATGAACAGGCAAGGGCATTCCTGCTGGCAGGTCTGTTTTTTGTTGATGCTGTTGTTTTGTTTGATGAGGATACCCCTGAAATGTTGATTTCACAAATCCTTCCTGATATCCTGGTGAAAGGAAATGATTACGGGATCAAGGAAATTGCCGGGCATGAAACGGTACTGAGTCATGGTGGAAAAGTCGAAACCATTGCTTTGGTTCCGGGATATTCCACATCTTCCATTGTTGAAAAGATCATTGAAAATCATGAGTAAGGTCAAAACTGTATTTCTTTGTCAGAATTGTGGGGCAGGTTCTCCCAAATGGATTGGGAAATGCCCTTCATGCGGAGAATGGAACACCTATGTCGAGGAAATTGTATCTACTTCGAAGGCACAGGCATCCGGGCCACCCACCTTGTCCGGAAACAGGCCTCTGCTGCTGGATGAGATTTCCAATGAAAGGCAGGAGCGGATCAATACGGACATGGGTGAGTTTAACCGTGTTCTGGGTGGTGGTTTGGTCCCCGGCAGTGTTGTCCTGATCGGGGGTGAGCCTGGCGTTGGAAAATCAACCCTGGTCCTCCAGTTTGCCCTGGCATTGAAAGGGAAAAAAGTCTTATACGCATCGGGTGAAGAGAGTCTTCAGCAGATTAAGCTTCGCGCCCAACGACTCAAACTGGCCAGCCCTTCCTGCAAATTCATTTCCGAAACCTCGCTTGAGATGCTTCTTGCCCATGTTGAAACCGAGAAACCCGACATCCTGGTTGTCGATTCAATCCAGACTATCTCGGCCGATGTGATTGAATCTTCACCGGGTTCGGTGGTGCAGGTTCGGGAATGTGCTTCTGCCATTTTAAAGTATGCCAAGAAAAACCACGTGGCAGTTCTGCTTATCGGACATATCAATAAGGAAGGAAGCATTGCAGGTCCCAAGGTCTTGGAGCACATCGTGGATACCGTGATCCAGTTTGAGGGTGATTCACAGTATATGTACCGAATTCTGCGGGCTGTAAAGAACCGGTTTGGATCAACGTCAGAATTGGGGATATTTGAAATGCGGCAGACCGGTCTCGTGGAAATCCCAAATCCATCCGAACATTTGATTCCACATGGTGGATCTGAGGTAAGTGGTACTGCCATTGCAGCCACCATTGAGGGCGCCAGGCCTTTTCTGGTCGAGATACAGGCTCTCGTGAGCAGTGCTGCCTATGGAACACCTCAGCGGTCCTCGACTGGTTTTGACCTGCGAAGGCTTGGTATGTTATTGGCTGTTCTTGAAAAGCGTGCCGGATTCAAACTGATTTCAAAAGATGTTTTCCTGAATATTGCCGGTGGACTAAAAATCAGCGATCCTGCCACCGACCTGGCCGTGCTGGTTTCAATCCTTTCTTCAAATCTTGATTTGGCCATCCCTCACCATAATTGCTTTGCAGGAGAGGTGGGACTGACCGGTGAAATCAGGGCTGTCAACCGGATAGAGCAACGTATTTCAGAGGCTGCCAGGCTCGGATTCAAGAGGATATTTGTTCCCCGGTACAGCAAAGGATTCGATCTGACAGGCCTTGAAATTGAAGTTGTAAAAGTCGGCCAAGTGGGTGATGTTTTCAAAAAGCTTTTTCATTGAGGTTCACCCTTAGGTTGAGGTTCATTTTTCAATGCGCTTGAATTATTAGTACCTTTGCATAGCGTTAACATGAAATGTTTATGGTTTCAAAATTCAGGATAACAATACTGGTTTTTTTGCTGGGATGGATCTTAACCTCCTGTGAGAAGCCTATCGTGGAAAAGCCCAAAGATCTGGTTTCCAAGGATAAAATGGTCGACATGCTTACCGATATCCATATTTCTGAATCGATGTATCAGACGCGACGTTACACCTCTCAGGACATGCGCAAGATCACTGAGGCTGACCTGTATTACTCGGTTCTGAAAAAGTATGATGTTCCTGATTCCACATTTGAACGCTCCCTGATATACTATTCCAGTCTTCCCAAGGAATATGAAAGAATTTACTCCAAGGTTTTGAGCCGCCTTGGCGAGATGGAACAGGAAATCAATAACCAGAAACAACAACCCGTTGATATAAACGTCCAGTAAAAATGTTCAGGAAGTTTTCCGCTACCTGGATTATGCCTTTGGATCGACCACCCATCAAGAATGGAATAGTGGTTGTAGATGACGATGGCACCATTCTCGAGGTTATCGACACTTATGGAAAGGTAAATGAGCAAGAGCGACTGGAGTACCATTCGGGTATTTTGGTTCCTGGTTTTGTAAACGCACACTGTCATCTCGAGCTTTCATGGATGAAAGGCCTGATTCCCGAAAAAATCGGATTGGTCTCATTTATCGGGGAAATAAACAAACTTAGGAAAGATGTATCGGAGAAGGATATCCTGAAAGCTGCCCGAAATGCAGATGTGCGAATGTACCATGATGGCATTTCACTGACTGGCGATATCTCCAATTCATCAATAACGGCCGGGATCAAGGCTAAAAGCCGAATTTCGTGGTATAATTTTGTGGAAGTCTTTGGATTTCATCCATCCCGCGCTGACAGGGCACTTGATATGGCAATGGAGATTTGGGGTGAATATAACCGGTTGGATTTAAAAGCATCCATAGTGCCCCACGCTCCTTATTCAGTATCGGCATCATTGTTTAAAAAGCTGGACCTCCTGGATGATGTTAAAGGGGGTATCGTTTCAATACATAACCAGGAGAGTCGTGATGAGGATCGGTTTTTTAAGTCAGGTGATGGCATGTTGCCTTTTCATTATGGCCAGAATCTGGGATTGGATATATCTCACTGGAAACCGACCGGCCAGTCGTCACTTCGATCGGTTTTGCCATACCTGAATACCAATAAAAGTCTCCTTTTGGTGCACAATACCTTTATGGAGGAAAATGATTTGTCATATCTTATTAAAACTCGGGATTCTGAGAATACCTATCTTGTTATTTGTCCGGCGGCCAACCTTTATATCGAAGATAAACTTCCCCCTGTGGATCTATTCCGGCAATATGGAATCAAAATCTGCCTGGGTACCGATAGCCTGGCATCAAATCATTCGCTTTCCATATTGAATGAAATGCTGATTTTACAGGAGAACTTTCCCGATATCCCTTTGTCGGAAATGTTATCCTGGGCATGCCTGAATGGAGCAAAAGCATTAGGCATGGAGCATCAGTTTGGTTCAATCACTCCCGGAAAGAAACCGGGACTGGCATTAATCAGGGGAGCTGAATTGCAGGAATTGAGACTGACAAATCGAAGCAGTGTCAAAAGGTTGGTTTAAATCATTTGGCTTTTTTCAGGTTTTATTGGGAAGACCCTTCCGGTCTGAAACCTTCAATTTTATTAGTTTTGCATTTTCTGCCTCTTATGGGAACATTTTTGTTTGATAAAATCATTTTCGGCCCGGTGATCAGCCGGCGGTTGGGAGTTTCACTCGGCATTAACCTGTTGCCGGTTGATACAAAAGTCTGTTCGTTTGACTGTATTTACTGTGAATGTGGATGGACTCCGGAGAAGTATAAAAGTAAAGTGGTACTTCCATCCCGTGATGAAGTTAAACAGAGGCTGGAGGAGAAACTTCAGGATATGACTGATAACAATCAACTTCCTGACGTGATTACCTTTGCCGGCAACGGGGAACCCACCATGCATCCCGAATTTGCAGGCATAATCGATGATACGCTTGAGATGCGTTCACGGTATTCCCCTTCTGCCAGGATAGCGGTTCTTTCCAATGCCACAATGATACATAAGGAAGATGTTTTCAGGGCCTTATTAAAAGTGGATGATAATATTCAGAAGCTGGATTCAGCTTTTGAAGAAACCGTCAGGCTGATTGACAATCCAAGGGGCAGGTTCAATCTCGGGAAGGTTGTCGGACAACTGGAGTCCTTTAAGGGGAAAGTGATTATCCAAACCATGTTTCTGAGAGGATCCTGGAAAGGCGTGGATTTTGACAATACAACTGATCAGGAGGTTGCTGCATGGCTTGAGCTGGTTAAAAAAATCGCTCCATCGCAGGTGATGATTTATACCATTGCCAGGGATACACCCGCTGATACATTACGTAAAGTTTCATTGGATGATCTGGAAAGGATTGCAAAAATGATCAGGGGAGAGGGCATTTCCGTACAGGTATCTGAATAAAAAAACTGCCCATTATAATACGGGCAGTTTACACAGTAGTTAGTTTTCATCAGAAAGAAGGTGCATATTGCCTGAAAATCAGGTCTTCAATACGCAAAAATAATCATAGTGTTGTTTTGTACCATTCCGATTCCCTTCCAAGCCATCTGATTCCGGCCACAAAACCTTTCAGTTTCAGGACATCACCTTCAAGCCAGGCGTAGCAATCGTATGTTTTTCCGGATTTCGGATCATAAATTTTTCCTTCACTCCACTCTTTTTTACCCGAATTGTAGACAAAACCATCCAGGATCTGAAGTCCAACGACAGACCTGCTCTGCAATTTCGGATCTGGATTTTTATCATCTACGGGAGGTTTCCCATTAACATATTTTTCGGGGATCATATACACGATTGTCCCGATAAATTTGCCGTTTTTCTTTTCAACCTTAATTTTTGTGGTTTTTTCATCGTTCCACCAGATACCTTGAATATCTTCGGCTTTCTGGGCTAAGGCAGTTGTGGTATAAACAGCCAGAAACAACAGGATCAGAATTTTTTTCATTGTACGCGGCATTAATTATCAGAATCCGTTTTCACTATAAAACCTTTTCCGATTCTTCCGAAATTTCCGGTACTGATACTTACCAAAAATCGGGAGTTTCATTTTTTAAAGGCTCGGGATAGATGTGAACGGACGATGCGAATTTAATGATTTTATAATCAATGCTTCATTTTATGGGTAAAAAACTCAATTTGCTCATAACTAATTTGTTAATTTTATATGGCAAATTTTATCCTGTTTGTTTGGTTGTAAAAGGCATCCCTGAATACATAAAAACTCTCCTTGTCAACTTTAAAGGAAAAACTTTGTTTGAATAAATTTATGTTCTGTTTGAAAAGTCTGCTCAATTAATTTCAAAAACTATGAGATTTCTAAAAACTTTAGGTTGGGTCCTGTTGGTTCTTATCCTCCTGGTGGGATTGTCAGTCTTCATTTTTTCGGGTTTCCTGAAGAAGGCTTCTGTTCCCGATTACAATGCAAAAAGGATTATTCCTACCATGGAATCGGATGTCACCGTTTATCGTGACACTTTTGGGATTCCCCACATTTATGCCCAAACGGAGCGGGATGCATACCGGGCAGCCGGATTTGTCATGGCCCAGGACAGGATGTGGCAGATGGACCTTTATAGACGTGTAACCATGGGTAGGCTATCAGAGATTTTTGGCGCCGATATGATAGGAACCGACCTGTTGATGAGATCACTCCGGATTCAGCAAAAATCCGAAAAATTGCTAGAAGATATCGATCCTGATGTGAAAAAAGCCCTCGAGTACTATGCAGAGGGGGTGAACCATTATATACAAAAGCACACACTCCCTCCCGAATTTAAGATACTGGGTTATCATCCCGAAATGTGGGAACCGGTACACTCGATTAACCTGATTGGTTTTATGGCATGGGATCTTACCACTCCCTGGCAGAATGAAGTTATCCTGCATCAGTTACGTCTGGCGTTGGGTGATTCAATCTACCAGGCTTTTATGCCTGACATGTCCAAACATCCGGCTTCCATCATTTCAGGATCTGTTACTGGAGAACCTGTAGATTTGGGATTGCTCACAGATGCTTCCGAGAAACTTGGAGATTTGGGCATTGAATTTTTCCATGGCAGCAATAACTGGGCTGTTTCAGGATCAAAGAGTACTACGGGAACTCCCATGCTTGCCAACGACATGCATCTTGGTTTCAATATCCCGGGAATCTGGTACCAGATGCATTTGGTAGCCGGAGAAAGCCTTAATGTTACCGGGGTTGTACTGCCTGGCCAACCTTTTGTCATTTCAGGTCATAATGATTCGATTGCATGGGGAATGACCAACGTGATGGTCGATGATATGGATTTTTACCTCGAGACACTGAATGAAGATAGTACCCAATATTTTTTGGATGGTGCTTGGAGAGATTTGGAAGTGGAAAAAGTGAGTATTGCCGTTAAGGGTATGGATCCTGTGGATAGGGTAATACGTTATACCCACAGGGGGCCTCTGATCAATCATTTAAAACCTTTTGATGGTCCGGCAGTTTCAATGAGATGGATTGGCAATGAGTGGAGTAATGAACTCCGATCCGTATATCTGTTGAACAGGGCATCCAACTGGAGTGATTTCAGGGATGCCGTAAAAACTTTTATTTCTGTGAGCCAGAATATTGTATATGCCGATCATTCGGGCAATATCGGTATGCAGATTTCGGCTGGAATCCCCATCAGGAAGGATGATATTTATGGGTTCTATCCGGGCGATTCAACATCATATGACTGGCAAGGGCTTGTACCTTTTGAAGATTTGCCATTTGAATTCAATCCTGCCCGTGGTTATGTTTCATCGGCGAACAATAAAACCATTGATGAAGCTTATCCCCATAAGGTAAGTTACTGGTTTGATATGCCTAACCGTATCAATCGAATCAGGGAGTTACTGGATGCAAAGGAGAAGTTATCTCCTGAAGATTTGCAGCTGATCCAGACCGACCAAACCTCAGCCTTGGCAAGGGATTTCCTCGGATATGCCCTGGAGCGTCTGGACTCGGTACCTGAGTGGAATCAAACCGAAAAACATGCTATAACCAGTTTAAAGGAATGGGATTTTGAGTTGTCGACAGAAAGTGTGGCTGCCACGATTTTTGAGTTGTTTTACAGGAAGTCAATGGAGAACCTGGTTAAGGATGAATTACCAACAGAATTGTTTGGCACTCTCTTGGGAAGCCGGACGCTGATGCAGAATCTTTTGGTCAATCTGATCGAAGATCCCCAAAGTCCCTTGATTGATATCATCCATACAGAAAGGAAAGAATCCATGAAGGATATTCTAGAAGTTTCCTTCCGCGAAACCATAAGTGAACTTAGCTCAACTTTATCTTCTAATCCGGAAGATTGGAAATGGGGATCAGTTCACACCTTTACATTGCGACATCCATTGGCATCTGTCAAGATTCTTGACCGGTTCTTTAAACTAAACCGTGGTCCATTTCCTGTGCCAGGAAGCTTTCATACGGTAGCACCCTATTCCTATTCGTACAGGAGACCATATGACGTCAATCATGGTGCCTCGCAGCGGCATATTTATGTTACAGGCAATTGGGACTTGTCAAAAACCGTCATTCCCACGGGAATTTCGGGAATACCTTCAAGCCCTCATTACTGCGACCAGACACATCTGTATCTGGATGGAAAATATCATGATGATCCTTTCTCGAGAGATGCGGTGTTGCAACAAAGCAAGTTTAAAATGGAAATAACGGGTATCCCAAAATAAAAAAGGTGCCGGCATCATTAAACCCCGGCACCTTTTTAGTGATTTTACACCCTACATGATACGTCTCTGAATCAGAATGAAATCCCTGTAGGCCTTAACCAGGTTGATGGAATGCAACAGCAGATTTTTTGTTTCGGATAAAGTGTTGAAGAAGAGAATCGAATTTCGGGTGTTTACCTCACGGTTTTTGATACGCTTAATCTGGACTTTTTCGATTTCGAGCAAAAGACTAACCATGGCAACCCTTTTGGCAATCAATTCTTCAATGGCATCGAACTTGTTTTCTTTGACAATATGAAGTGCAAAGTTGTAGAATTCGTCTATTTCAATCATCAACTTCCTGATCTCTTCCGATTGGGATTCATTGAAAGGTTTATGCTGGTTTTCGAGATGCTCGGCCAGGGGAAGGGTAATGAAATTGAGTGAATGGGCCATTTCCCTCTGATAGTCAATGACCTGAACATAGAAATGCCCTGAGTCAACATCAACCTTTTTCATTTTGGAAATGGAATCCAGGATCTTGTTTTTTTGCTTTTTGGTTTTCCTGTTCAGTTCATCTTTCATTTCCAAGGCTTCCCGCATATGAACGATGTCGTCCTTGATGAAATTTTCCAATGCTACGGAATATATTTTATTGGCTGAAATGATTGTATTGACAACCTGTTTCCGTGATTTGGCCATTGATTTTTCAACTTCATCCTTTTCGGTGATGAGGTCTTCATCTTCCAACGGTTTTTTGGACTTTTTCTTGAAGGCGATCTGTGTCCTGATCACGATAATGATGGCCATCAGGATGAAACCTATTATTACAGGCATCCCACCAGCACTGATCAGCCAGGCGACAATAGAGGAAATGGTAAAAGCTATGACTGCAGTCAGGAACCACCCTCCAATTACCGCGAATACACCTGATATCCTGTATACCGCACTTTCACGATCCCATGCACGGTCAGCAAGCGAACTCCCCATGGCTACCATAAAGGTTACATAAGTGGTCGAAAGAGGTAACTTCAATGAGGTACCAAAGGCAATGAGGATACTGGCCACAATCAGGTTAATGGCTGCCCTGATCTTGTCAAATGCAGGGGCATTGGGATCGTCCGCCATACTGTTCCTTGCCTGGTAAAACCTCTTCTCTATATATGAGGAAACATGGTCAGGTATATACCTGTTAATTTTCTTGTTGACCTTTAGTGAATTGCGCACGATTGCACGTGCAATGATCGATGAACCGAACCTTTCTGAACCTTCCACCTGGCGTCCCAGGTTAACCTCGGTCTCGGTGACCTTTTGTGCCTTCTTTGAAGTGACCAGGGTAATGATCATGATCACCCCTGATAAAATCAGGATGATAAAAGGTGTGGAAAGTTCTCCTGAAAGCATTTCCATGGTAAAGCTGTCGGGAGATACATTGCCTGCGGCTACCCAAGCCTGAAAAGATTTATAGCCGGCAATGGGTACCCCGATAAAGTTGACAAGGTCGTTGGCTGCAAAGGCCATTGCCAGGGCGAATGTTCCAATGAGCACGATTACTTTAAGGATATCGATTTTCAGTGTCCACATGAGTAATTGCATCAATACCGTGAACCCCGCAAACAGTGTAAGGAGCAGGTATCCTGTATTGGCTTTGATCCAATCGGCCAGCGGCAATCCTGCTGAACCTACAGGAATTTCAGCAAAGGTCGAACCTTTGATACCCTTGATCAGCATGAAATACAGTATGACGGTAATCGCAAAGCCTCCAAAGATGGATCCTACCCTACGAACCATTCTGGCATAATTAAAGGTAAATACCATCCTCGCCAGATATTGGATAAGGGTTCCAAAAGTGAAAGCAATAATGACAGATACCAGGATACCTGAAATGATTGCCAGGGCTTTGCCTGAATTTATATACTGTGAAAGTTCGGCAACAGAACCGCCCAGACTTTTGATTTTAACCAATGAAACGGCTACGGCTGAACCGAGAAGTTCGAAGACGATGGAAACTGTGGTGGAGGTGGGAAGTCCTAGCGTGTTAAACGTATCCAGCAGAATGACATCCGTGATCATAACCGCGATAAAAATGACCATGATCTCAGAGAAGGATAACATTCCGGGATGAAACACTCCGCTTCGGGCGATTTCCATCATTCCTGAGGAGAAAGTGGTACCAACCAGGATCCCAATCGCCGCAACCGTGAAAATGATCCATTTTGGGGCGGCTTTGGAACCTACGGCTGAATTTAAGAAATTGACGGCATCGTTACTGACTCCAACAATGAGATCTGATACTGCAAGAGCGAATAAAATGACCACCAGAACTAAGTAGAAATTTTCCATAAGTGTTATGTACATTCAGGGGACAAAATTACTTCGATGGAAAATATGATTGATTTTCCCATATTATTAAAATATTAACTCAGCATAAAATTACTGTTAATCAGCATTTAGTAATAATTTTCTACATTTGGCGGTTCAAGATTAGTGTAATGAAGACTTATACATCAAAGCGACTGGCATTCTACATTACAGGTATCCTTACCCTGATCATGGTGTTTTTTATGTTGGTAAATTTCTATGCCAGTCACAATCTGATCCTTGTTTTGATAAGTACAGTACTGTTTTATGGCATTTCATATGTTGTTGTGCTTTACTTATTGAACCGTTTCATAGCAGATAAAATCAAACCTGTATACAAGACCATCAGGGACCTTCCGGTAAGCGGCAAAAAACTTGACATGAAAATCACTTCCGATGCCAATGTCCTTACCCATGTCAGGCAGGAAGTGGAGGATTGGGCAAAAACACAAACAGCCGAAATTGAAAGATTGAAGGATCTTGAAAGATATCGTAAGGAATTTGTCGGAAATGTATCGCACGAACTCAAAACACCCATATTCAATATTCAAGGTTATATACTGACTCTCCTGGAAGGGGGAATCGATGACCCCAAAATCAATAAACTCTACCTGCAAAGAACTGAAAAGAGTATCGATCGTATGATTTCGATCGTTGAAGATCTCGAGTCAATCACAAAACTCGAATCCGGCGAAATGAGGATGAATATGGAGAAGTTCGACATTGTAAAGTTGGTCGAGGATGTGTTCGATATGGAGCAAATGCTGGCCAACGAACGGAAGGTGACGCTCGAATTTGTCCAGAAACCGGAACGACCGGTCATGGTTAACGCTGACAAGAAAAGGATCACGGAGGTTGTCAGCAACCTTGTCAATAACGGGATCAAATACAATAAAAAGAAGGGGACTGTCCATGTCAGCTTTTACGATTTCGAAGACCATATTTTGGTTGAAGTTGCCGACAGTGGGATTGGAATCGACAAAAAGGATCTGCCCAGGGTATTCGAGAGGTTCTTCAGGGTAGATAAATCACGGTCACGTGAGCAGGGCGGTACCGGTTTGGGGCTCTCCATCGTGAAGCACATAATTGAGGCCCACGACCAGACCATCAACGTAAAAAGCAAGGTTGATGAAGGTACTACCTTCACCTTTACCCTAGAAAAGGCAAGATAAAATGGACAAAGCACAAGGTTTAGGGAAGTTATTGTAACTTTGAGAAGGAAATTTGGTATTTACTGATTAGTCAATTATTTATTTACGGCATATGAGCGAAAACATTTTTAAGATCCTTTTGGTCGATGATGAAATTGATATTCTTGAATTCATCAGCTATAACCTGGAGAAAGAAGGGTTTAAGGTTTTTACGGCCACCAATGGAGCTGAAGCCATCAAAATCGCAGAGAAGAAAATCCCCCACCTGATTTTGCTGGATGTCATGATGCCTGAAATGGATGGAATCTCGGCTTGTGAAGAGATCAAAAGAATTCCTGCGCTGCAGAACACGCTTGTGGCATTTCTGACAGCCAGGGGGGAGGATTATTCCCAAATTGCAGGATTTGAAGCCGGTGCTGACGACTATATTACCAAACCAATTCGGCCCAAGGTGTTGATAAGCAGGGTGAAGGCATTGTTGAAGCGCTTCTCTACCGCTGCAGTGGAGACGACAGTGCCTGCCGGAGACAATACACTGACAATTGGAGAGCTTATCATAGATAAAGAACGATACCTGGTGAAATTTGGCCAGGAAGAAATGATTCTTCCCAGAAAAGAATTTGAACTTCTTTCATTGCTGGTTTCCAAACCAGGTAAGGTCTTTACCAGGGAGGAGATATATTTCTCGGTATGGGGCGATAATGTTGTGGTCGGCGACAGGACAATCGACGTGCATATCCGGAAACTGCGCGAAAAAATCGGTAACGATCACATAAAAACCCTGAAAGGGGTCGGATATAAATTCAATGAATAAACAGAGGCATAACCTCTGTTTATTCCAGGTTTCTTAGTACTTCTTGCTCATTTCCAAAATCTTATCCTTGTCTGCACCTTCCAGGGGTACCAGAATGAATTTCCATTCATAACTGACATCCGGTTTGAGCCGATACTTCTCCAGTGGTTTCGAATACCAGCTGTCGACACCACCTACTCCCCGCTGACCGAAGTCAACATTCATCCTGACAAGATCGCGCTTCGCGACATCGGTATAATGTTTCTGCTCTATTTCAATGGGGCCATAATCAGTGCCGACACGGGCATCAAAGTCCTCGGTGAGATAAGGCATGGCCGTCATGGTAAAACCTTGACGCGGTGTTTTTCCGATGGTCAAAAGACCATTTCCATCCGAATCGGTAAGTGCAGCCCAGCGAACATCCGTTTTGGAACCGTTTTCCTGTGGCCTGACATAGGGAACGTATTGTTCTGAAGCGTTTCCTTCATACAATCCGACAAACGATGATACATTTCGGTCAGAATAGTTTTCCCAGGGTCCCCTCCCAAAATATGTCAAATGTTGAAAATTGCCTGGTAGCGCGAAATTCATTCCAACCCTTGGAATATCGGTTTTTTCAGTTGGTGATGCTTCCAGGTGATTGGCGATTTCAACAATACCGTTTCCGAGTATGGTATATGTAGTATGGAAATGAGTGTCAACCTCTTCGAGCTTCCAGGTAACTTTTACCTCTGCCTGGCTATCTGAAATTTTCACGGCTGTGCACTCAACGAGTTTGGGGGCTAGGGTTGCTTTTTTCCAATTGATGTGATTTCGTGGCATACCATTACCGAAATCGTTGTCAATTGGTGCCCTCCAGAAGTCAGGCCGTGGTCCATACCCATTTTTGATCAGGTGTCGGCCATTGTATTGGTACTCGTCGATGGTTCCCTCAATTCTATTGAACGACATCTTAAAGTGCTCTCCACCAATGTTCCATCCGCTTTCAGTTGCAGTCACTTTTAATGATTCTTCCGTAGCGATGCCTCCCTCTGAAGCCTTGAACCATGGCAACCTGAACTGTTCCTCTGCAACCGCATGGCCTTTGGGTACCATGGCTTTCTTAGCGGTAGCCAGTGCTTTCAATTCCAGGAAATACTCTGTGTTGTCGATCATTTCAATGCCTGACAAATCGATTTCAATGACTTTACTTGAGTGTGGGTCTGCAGATATGGCCGGAATGGTGATGGTTTTCTGAACCTTCCCGTCAGATTTAACCATGGCCAATAGTTCAAACTGATCAAGATTGGTGAAATCGTAGTGGTTTTCGACCAAAATCCTGGCAATATTGTCCCTGACTCTCAGCAACCTGAATTTAATCCAGGCATGAGCTTTTTTGACTTCATATAGCCCGGGCTGTACTGATCGGTCGGCAAAAATGATTCCGTTAAGCAAGAAATTGCCGTCACTGGGCATGTTTTCACCAAAATCTCCACCATACGCCAAATGACGCTTTCCATCTCCTGTTGTTTTCCAGATGGCCTGGTCAACCCAGTCCCAGATAAATCCGCCCTGTAGCTGGGGATACCTGTCAATCACGTCCCAGTAATCCTGGAAATTACCTGTGCTGTTTCCCATGGAATGTGCATATTCGGAAGGGATGAACGGACGGTCAAGCAAGCGTTGTCCAAACCATTCAAAGGTTGCTGGATCTGGATATTGAGGAACAATGATGTCGGTATTCCAGTCAAATTCCAGGGCATGACGACTTCCAATTTCCGTTCTTTCATACTGAACCGGACGTCTGGACCGGTCAGCTTCCTTTATTGCTTTATACCCGGCATAGAAATTCACGCCATTTCCTGCTTCATTTCCCATGCTCCAGATAATGAGCGAAGGGTGGTTCTTGTCTCGTTGGACCATTCTTACCATCCTGTCGACATGCATTTCCTCCCATTCCGGAAATTTGGCCAATGAGCGTTCCCCATAATAGAGACCATGTGATTCTATATTGGCTTCATCAACTACGTAAAGTCCATATTCGTCGCATAATTCGTACCATCTTTCAGGAAAAGGGTAATGGCTTAGGCGTACTGCATTGATGTTGAATAATTTCATCAATTCAATATCACGTCGCATCACTTCCTCGGTCAGATAGTGGCCGGTTGTGGGATCGGTTTCGTGAATGTTGGTGCCTTTTAGGGTAACCGGCATACCGTTCACCAATAGTTGTCCTCGTTTAATTTCAACACTTCGGAAGCCTATGTTCATGGCTGTGCTTTCGATTACACGTTTTTTTTCGTCACTGAGGGTTAGGATTAGAGTATAAAGGTTCGGATCTTCTGCACTCCAGGGTTTGATATCTTTTAACGGAAGAAAATGCTTCAGGACAGGATCCAGGTTGGACGAAACTACCGTACCTGCCTTGATGGTTTGTTTCATCTCACCGGTAGCCATTTCATGGTCTTTACCCGACAGCGAAAATCCAATCCATACTGTCCGGTCTTTTTCTTCATGGTTCTGTAAATCGACATAAAGCTGCAAAATGCCGTGTTCATATGTTTCATTCAGGGTCGAAACTACTTCAAAGTCACGTATCCTCGTTTTTGGCTGGCTATAAATGGCCACTTCGCGTTCGATTCCACTCATTCTCCAAAAATCCTGACACTCAAGGTAACTGCCATCACTCCATCGATATACTTCCAGGGCAACCGAATTGGTTTTGCCAGGTTCGACAATTGATGTGATGTTGAATTCGGCGGGGAGTTTACTTCCTTCGCTATATCCTGCCATCTTGCCATTTATCCAAATGTAGAAGGCTGATTTTACGTTCCCGAGATAAATGAAAATCTCATCATCTTTCCAGTTCGACGGAACCTCAAAAGTCCTGACATAGGATCCCACGGGATTATAATCTGTCGGGATTTTGGGTGGTTCGGGTCCATTGCGCAGTTCAGTAATGGGTGTGCGGGGATCAGCAAATTCATATGGGTGATTTACATAGATCGGTACATCAAAGCCCTGCATTTCCCAATTGCCGGGAACCTGAATGTCGTGCCAGTTTTCAAGGTCGAAACCGGGCTTGTAAAAATCTACCGGTTTTTCATCGGGTTTTAAGGCCAGGTGAAACTTCCAGGATCCGTTCAGTGATAACCACCTGGGATTTGTCCTGTTGACGGCATCCTCTCTGGTTTGATAAGATTTGAAGATAGTCCTGCCTTTTTCCTTGTTACGGTCAATAATGGATAAGTCTCTCCAGTCGTTTCTATCCTGTGCTGCACCATTGAAGAGGTGGATGAGGAGAACTGCCCCCATGAGCATAATACGCTTATACATACCTGATTTATTAATGTTCAGGCTGCCAATTTAATGTTTTGAGAGCAATAACCTAACCATGAATGGAAAGATTTTAAAAAATTTAATAAGTCGGTTTGTTTTCCCTCACTTTAGTGAAATTCATTATGGGTACACAGTCAATAAACGCTTACTTCACGGAATATTACTTTCAAACTACCCCTTGTGTAAGACATTCAGGATTTTCCGGTTAAAAATCAAATCCGATTGGTTTAAGTTTCAGGGAATATTCTTTTGTGGATGGATAAACCCTATATTTCGTCAATGTTCTTCTGGCAGTCTCTCCAACCCCCGTTAGTTCATAATCAACATTGAGGGTCAAATAACCCGGTCTGGCCAGCTGGAAGGGATAAACGGCTCTGGTCAGCTGGTCGGTGTCATACAGGTGCAGACTAAAATTCAGCAAATCTCCATTCGTTTCCACTTTAAATCCCTTTCCTTCCTTGTTACTGACCGACAACCATCGTACGTCTGTCTTATTTCCATGGTCCTGAGGAATGAGGTAGGGTACATATTCTCTGGAAGCATCTGATTTCCAGGTACCCATTTTAGCTCCTGTCTTGCGATCGGGATATGTTTCAAAAGGGCCTCTCCCGTACCATTCTACCTGATCAAATTCATCAGGTATGGTAAAGACGAGTCCTTTTTTGGGAAGGAGCAGTGGCATATCTCCATGAGGAATGATCTTATGCGTAAGATCAATAGTTCCATCCGCATGAAAAATATATGTCCTAATTTCCTCGAACCCTGTGTTCATGCCATCCTTTCCGTTGAAAATTGACATTTTCAGGGAAACAGACCCTCCATTTACATTCCTGAAAGAAACATCAGATACCTGTCGATCAGGATATTCCATTCCCAGGGTTCGCAACTGGTTTTCGATACTGCGTCCCAATCCTGGCGTAAAATGGCTTTTTGTGAATTCATCACTACCCCATGGATCCATATCATTGGCCAATGGCGCCCGCCATACCGAAAAATCGAAACCAGTCCGTATGAGTTCACATTCCCCAACTTTCATTGAAGTAAATGTACCGATCTGTTTATCAATGTTATAGGAAAAATGTTCACCTTGTATGAGAATTTCCTTGTCATTGATCTCAATGGTTGGGGCATTCATGTTTTTCACCAGATTGGTCAATGATTGTTTGCCATTTACAACTTGAAACTGATCCCAGGCGATTTCATGTCCGGCATCTGCCCAGCTGCATGATTCCCTTAGCCGGAAGGAAACTGTCAACCAAACATCTTGATATTCACCGAGTAGCATCTTTTCGTATTGGAGATTTATTGTTCTCTTCTCCCCGGGAGGACATTCCGGAGCTTTCATTATTTCTTTTTTCAGGGTATCATTTTGGCTATTTGTTATAAACCAGAAAAGATCAAATTCATTCAAGTCGGTGAAACGATGCCGGTTGGTGATTTGGATTGATCCGTCATTTTCATTGAGTAACTCTGTTAAAACAGGCTGCGCCGATTTTTTGATCTGATAAATTTCAGGCTGTATGGTGCGGTCGGGCCATATGATACCATAGGTACGACCTCCAAGCCCTGTCCCAAAGAACTTTCCCTCCTCCCAAATCTCTTCAAAACTGAGAGATACGGTTGAAGACATTTTGGCCGTTTCCGGAGTTTGTGCTTTGATCTCTTCTATTGTCATGGCTTTATTGTATATGTGGACCTCATCCATGGCACAGGCTGAAAGCCGGCCCCTGAATTCCCCCTGATCATGGAGTTCGGCATTTCTTCCCAGGCATATAGGATAAGCACCGTTTCTTATTTTTCCGGAGGCAATTGATTCTCCAGCCTTCACAAAATCAATATATAATAGCATCTTCTCCCCGTTATAGATGGCACTTATGTGATGCCATTCCCCATACCAGTCTTGGGGGATGTCAACAATAAGTTCTTGTCTTTGTCCGGTTTGCAGATAAAATTCAAGTTTGCCCTGATTTGGCTGGATAATTCCCCATTGATGCGTTCCTTTGGTAATAAAGGTGTTGGGTTGGTTTGTTTTTTCGGGTTTTACCCAAAATTCAACGGTAAGCTGGTTGCCATCAAAGTCCAGGCTGGGATGCCTGTAAAACTCCACCCAGTCGTCATGTCCCGAAAAGTGAATTGCTTTTCCTGATTTCCCTTCGATAAATGAAGGACGACCCAAGATGGCCGGATTATTTTTCAAGGGAGAACCATCCTTTGTCAGAATCACCTTATTGGTCATGCCTGGAGAGATCCAGTCCCAAATGGCTCCACCGGTCAGTCGGGGATATTTCCAGATCAGTTCCCAATATTCATCAAGTCCTCCCAATCCATTTCCCGTAGCTGCCAGGTATTCATCCTGGAAAGATGGTCTTTTGTCGTCCTTTCCAGTTACCTTGCCCTCGGCCAGGTTCTTGATTTCCCATGGGCGCCAATAGCGTGGTCCCACGATATCCTCAAACGGGATTTGAAAGGTGTTACCCCCATACATGAAATCTGGTCGACTGGGATCAATTTTTCGGCCTTCTTCCATCAGAAGCTGCAGGTTTTTACCAATACCGGCTTCATTTCCGGCACTCCAAAAAATAATGGAAGGATGGTTTCTGTCCCTGAAGATCATTTTCCTTCCCCTGTCAATGAACATGTCGGCCCATTCCGGTATTTCCGATAGGTATTCGTTGTCGTGGCACTCGGTGCCTGCTTCACAAACCACATACATGCCCATTTCATCTGCAAGGTCAAGGTACTCTGGTGTCGGGGGATAATGGCTTGTCCTCACCAAATTGATATTGAACTGCTTCATTAGTTCAAGGTCTTTCCGAAGCGTTTCCAGAGGCACTGCCTGTCCTTTTTCGGGATGGTGCATATGACTGTTTACACCGTTTAGCTTCACCATTTGTCCGTTCACCCAAACTGCCCCATCCCTGATTTCGGTTTGCCTGAATCCGATCTTGGGTGCAGTGCTTTCTATTGTCTTGCCCATGGGGTCTTTTAAGGTCATTGTCAATATGTACCTGTTGGGTTTTTCTGATGACCATTTCGATGGTTCGCTTACCGGGACCAGAAAGGATACCTTTTGGATCATGCCGTTTTCGATCAATCCTGTTGCTTTGGAAATGGGTTGGCTCCATACCTTGTTGTTAACCGGATCGATAAGATCAATTTCCAAAGAGTGATTCCCGGTTTGCATTCCTGAATTGTTTTGAACGAAAACATCCACGTTCAGGATAGCGTCTTTATATTCTTTATCGAATGTGGTATGGATAAAGAAATCATGAAGGTGGATACGTGGTTTTGCGATCAGTGAAACGCTTCTGAAAATCCCCGATAAACGCCACATGTCCTGGTTCTCAATAAATGAACCATCCGAGTATCGCATAACCTGTACCGCTATCTCATTCTTCCCGGATTTCAGCAAATCAGTGATATTATACTCTGCTGGTTCAAAACCTCCTTCATTATACCCTGCTTCTTTTCCGTTTACCCAGACAATGGACGCTGATTTGACACCTTCAAATCTTAAAAGCACCTCCCGGTTTTTCCAGTTGGAAGGTATGTTGAAGGTTCGTTTATAGCATCCGGTGGGATTATGATCCGCAGGAAGAAAGGGAGGCTTCGTATCAATGGTCATTGCAATATTCCGGAATTTGGGATGCCCAAACCCCTCGGTTTCCCAATTCGATGGTACTTCAATGTCGTGCCAGTCATTGGTTTTATATTCCGCTTGGTAAAAAGCATCAGGGACCAATGATGGATGTTCGACGAGCAGAAACTTCCATGTTCCGTTAAGTGTTTGGAAATAGGGATGATTTGTCAATTTATTCTCCAATGCTTTATCAATCGATTCGAACGGAATGATCCTGGCATGGGGTTGTGTTTGGTTTCTTTGAAAAACAGAAGGATTTTGCCAGTCTTCCGGAACTCCTGATGCCATGGCAGATATTGTGGAAAACATGAAAAGGGTCAGGAGAATCAGATTCAGTTTTTTCATTTTCATCGGTTTTGGTTAGATCTTTAATATTTTCCGAAGCATTCTGGAAGGTGATAGACTATCACCTGGGTCCAGGCAATTATCCCGGATCAATTGGCTTGATTCAAGTATTAGTAAAGCTTCTTCCTTTTCACCAGATAGGTGAAAAGAACCTGTTTAAAATCTTCATTGATATCCGCCTCTGCAAGGTCAATTTTGTATTGTCCACATTTGACTTTCAATTCATTAAAATACTCGTTTACGCTCTGAGTATAAGTTGTTTTAATTTCCCATGGATTGAGTTTGACGATTTGTCCGGTTTCCAGGTCAATAAATTTGTGGGGCTTGTTGTTGAAGTGAAATTCCCTTTCCTTTTTATGGTCGGTTACATGGAAAAGAAGTACCTCATGTTTATTGTATCTTAGGTGCTGCAGGGCCGAGAAAAGGTCATCCGTTTTTTCATTGTCAAGCATGTCACTGAATATCACGACCAGCGAGCGTTTATGGATACTTTCGGCTACCTGGTGGAGGATAGCGGTTGTATTTGTATTTTTTCTCAGGCGGTGGTTTTCGGGCTGTAAAAGCTCCGAAAGTTTACCCATCATCAGCTCTCCATGGACAGGCGAAAGACGGGGTTGCGAATGGAACTCAATCTCATCCGAATAAAGGGTCAGTCCAACGGCATCACGTTGCTTTCTCAGCAGATATATAAGTGCTGCGGCAGTATAGACCGAAAAGGAAAGCTTGTTGAATAGATGTTGGGATCCTTTTGAATATGGAAACAACATGGATGAGGAAGTATCAATCACCAACTGACATCGCAAATTGGTCTCTTCTTCATACTGTTTCACAAAGAGCTTGTCTGTCCTGGCAAATAACTTCCAGTCAATCTGTTTGGTAGATTCACCCTGGTTGTAAAGTCTGTGTTCGGCAAATTCGACCGAAAAACCATGGAATGGACTTCGATGAAGGCCTGTAATGAATCCTTCCACCACTTCATGAGCGATCAAATCGAGATTGTCAAACTGTTGAAATTCCTGTATATCGAGAAGATTTTTCACAAAAAACACGGTTTGAAACCCAAAATTAGCATTTTCTATGGTTTCAAACCGTGTATGTATCCGGAATTGCGCAACGCTGAAGAACACAGCCACCAAAGACAGGCATGATCAAATCTACCTGCTTGCGACAAATCCTTCCTGTCAATAATCAGATCAGTGCATCCAGTTTGGATGAAAGAACTGTTTTTGGGCAAGCTCCTACCTGTTTGTCGACAACTTTACCGTCTTTTACAAAAAGGACAGTCGGAATGTTGCGGATTCCAAATTGTGCTGCAACGGCCGGGTTGGAATCAACATCCACTTTCCCTACCAATGCCTTGCCATCATAATCCTTTGCCATTTCTTCAACAAAAGGGGCAATCATCCGGCATGGACCACACCATACTGCCCAAAAGTCGATCATTACAGGCTTATCTGATTTCATTACCAATTCCTCAAAATTTCCGTCGGTGATTTCTAAAGCCATATCACTAATTATTTAGTTTTTAATAAATATCCTGCAAAAATATACTAATTGATACGAAAAACAATTTCAGGATGCTCCTCAAAAAAATCGAGAAATTGATTATCCAGAGAAATCTTCGTATTTCGAGAGAACAACTGAATGCTGCGATTGGTTTCCGGATCATAAACATTAAATTTCATGAGGGCTTTGCCTTTATGTACGTTGGCAAGGTTTTCCAAACGGTCAACAATTGACTTGTTGATCGTTTTTAAAGGCATGGTAATGGTTACGGTTTTTACCTGATTGTGCCTTACCTCTGAAAGGAGTTCCATGTGTGAAACCCTGAATTCAAGGGCTTCGGAGTTATAGCGGTTTTGAACCTTTCCCCTGACCAGGACGAAAATGCCGGGTTTGCAGAATTTTCCATACTCTATGTAATCCTGTTTAAAGAAAAAGATCTGGAGGGAGTCGGTGTAATCAGAAATGGTCATTTTACTGTAAGGGGTTCCCGCTTTTGAGGTTCCCTCCGAAGCTTCCGTTATCATACATCCGAATGTCAATTCCCGTTCCTTAAATTTTCCCATCTGTTCATTCAGGTCCTTAAGTCCGACACCCCTTGTGCAGAAATGATCTATCTCAAGTTTGTAATCATCGAGTGGGTGAGCGGTCAGGTATACTCCTATCAGGTTCTTTTCCTTTTCAAGCAATATAAGCTTAGGCCATTCTTCCACCTGGGGAATATCTGGCTTTTTCAAAACCTGCTGACTTCCAAAATCACCAAAGAGACTTTGTTGCATGGAATTGCCCTCTGATTGGATTTTGGTTCCATATCTGATTAGCTTTTCGATAAAAGAAATTGGGTCATTTTCGTTATCGCCTGCAAAAAACTGGCGTCGGTTGATATTTCCGAAACTGTCGAACGCACCTGCCAATGCCATGGCTTCAAGGTTCTTTTTATTGACAGTTTGCAGGTTGACTCTTTCAGCAAAATCATATATGTCCTTAAACTCTCCTTCCTTTTGCCTGTTACGAATGATTTCCTGCACGGCTCCCTCTCCTACACCTTTCACGGCTGCCATACCAAAACGGATATCACCTTTTTTGTTGACCATGAACTTGACAAAACTTTCATTGACATCGGGTCCCAGAACATTGAGCTTCATTCGTTTGCATTCCTGCATGAATTTCGTTATTTCGGTTATGTGATTGAGGTTTCGGCTTAGGTTTGCCGCCATAAATTCAGCGGGAAAATGAGCCTTCAGGTAGCCCGTCTGATATGCGATGTAGGCATAGCATACGGAATGTGATTTATTGAAAGCGTATGATGCAAAAGCTTCCCAGTCACGCCAGATCTTTTCGATGACGTCATCGGGCTTTTTGTTGACATCCTGGCACTCACTGATGAATTGAGGATTTTCCTTGCAACCGGTCACGAACTTCTGCTTTAATTCCTTCATCAGCGATTCGATCTTCTTACCCATCGCTTTACGCAAAGTATCGGAATCACCCCTGGTAAAATTGGCAAGAAGCCTTGAAAGCAACATCACCTGCTCCTGGAATACTGTAATCCCATAAGTGTCGCTCAGGTATTTCTCCATCATGGGAAGATCGTACTCCACTTTTTTCTTTCCATGCTTCCTTGCAATATATTCCGGTATATAGTCCATCGGACCGGGACGATAGAGAGCATTCATGGCTACCAGATCCTCAAAACGGTTGGGTTTGAGGTCACGCAAGTGCTTTTTCATACCTTCCGATTCAAACTGGAATATGGCGGTTGTTTCGCCCCTGCTGAACAGATCGTATGTTTCTGCATCATCAAAAGGAATTTTCTCGATATCAAGATCCCTGCCAGTTGAAAGCTTAATGTTTTCAAGTGTTTCTTTGATGATGGACAAAGTCTTGAGACCAAGGAAATCCATTTTTAAAAGGCCGATACTTTCCACAAACCGGCCATCATATTGGGTAGTTGGGAGGTTATCGTCTTTTGTGGGCATCAACGGGATATGATCCGACAGCGGATCCCGGCTGATGATAATTCCACAGGCATGGACACCGGTTTGACGTACGGACCCTTCCAATACTCCTGCAAATTCGAGAGTTTTGGTTATAAGCGGATTGGCTGAGGATAGTTCCCTTTTAAGATCGGGACTTTCCTGATAAGCCTTTTTAAACGTCATCTTGGGTGCTTCAGGAACCAGTTTGGCGAGCCGGTCGGCTTCCGGAAGCGGAAGTTTCAGTACCCGGGCAACATCCCGGATGGCCAATTTGGTCGCCATCGTCCCAAAAGTACAGATATGGGCAACCTTGTCCCTGCCGTATTTATTCACAACCCATTCGAGGACTTGTTGTCTGCCGTCATCGTCAAAGTCTATATCGACGTCAGGCAATGAGATCCTGTCGGGATTCAGGAACCTTTCGAACAGAAGATCGAATTTGATGGGATCAATATTGGTGATGCCAGTACAATATGATACAGCTGCACCTGCAGCCGAACCCCTGCCTGGTCCAACCAAAACTCCCATGTTTCTGGCTGCATTTATAAAATCCTGTGTAATCAGGAAGTACCCGGGGAACCCCATGGTTTTGATGACGTCAAGTTCGAAATCAAGACGGGAACTAACATGTTCGGGAACAGGATCACCATATCTTTCTTTGGCACCCTGATATACCAGGTATTTTAGGTATTCCGACTCAAACTTTACCCTGGATACCTTTTCAAATCCTCCCAAACGGTTATATGCTTTTTCTCCAAATTCCTTAATCAGGTTTTGTTCGGTGAGATCACTCTTGAAAGCTTCTTCACTACCGAAATCCTCCGGGATCGGGAAAACGGGCATGATTGGATCACTGTCGAGTTTGAATTCCTCCACTTTATCCACTACTTCAGCAGTATTGGTAAGGGCTTCCGGAATATCGGCAAACAGTTGGTTCATCTCGGCAGTTGTTTTGAACCACTCCTGTTTGGTATATCGCATCCGGTTAGGGTCATCCAGGTCTTTACCTGTGTTCAGGCAGATCAAAAGATCATGCGCGTCTGCATCTTCCGCATTGATAAAGTGGATATCGTTGGTAGCAATCAGCTTTATGTCATGCTTCCTGGCAAATTGGATGAGATGTTCATTAACCAAAACCTGCTTATCGTAGACTTCCTGTCTAAGCTGTGGTATTTCTGAGGGATGCCTCATTAGCTCGAGATAATAATCTTCCCCGAAAATATTCCTGAACCACAATACAGCCTCCTCGGCCTCTTGAAGTTTACCGTCATAAATCAGGCTGGCAATTTCTCCCCCCAAACAAGCCGAAGAAACAATCAGTCCTTCAGAATATTGTTGGAGCAGGTTTTTATCAATTCGGGGCTTATAGTAGAACCCTTCCATATTGGCTATGGAAATCAACTTAACCAGGTTGCGGTAACCTGTCTTGTTTTTGGCAAGAAGGATCAGGTGATCTCCCGAACGGTCTTCTTTCCCTGATTTATCCTCAATTGAGCGTGAGGCCACATACGTTTCACAACCTAGAATGGGTTTGATACCTGCCTTTTTGCATGTACTGTGAAATTCCTTGATACCCAACATGGATCCATGGTCGGTAAGGGCCAGGGCAGTCATGCCATCTGATTTTGCTTTTTCAACGAGCCCGTTGATGCTGGCTGCACCGTCAAGAATGGAATACTGGGAATGGACGTGAAGATGGGTAAATGGGTTCATGGGCAATTTTCGTTCTGATGAATCAACTTCCAAAATTAACCCTTATTTGAAAAAACCTGTCTTGGTAATGGAATAGGTTATTAACACCAAGGACGGTTTTAGGGAAAAAAAGTTTTGTGACAAGGCTTTAAAATTGAATGAGGGAACAGATATGGGAAATGGGTTTTGAGGGTACAAAAAAACCCGGATAACCGGGTTAAAACTCTATCTGAGTTGAATCTGGGTAGCAATGCTATTCCTGATCTCTTCCATTTCTTCTTTTGAAAACTGAAGTTTCTTGTTGAAATGTAATAGATCGGCTTCTGTCTGTAAAGGTACAAGGTGAATGTGTGCATGAGGCACCTCAAGCCCCAAAACCATCGTCCCGATCTTTTTACAGGGAATGGCTTTTTTAAGGCCATGTGCAACCTTCATCGCAAAGGAGTGCAAGCCGGCATAAGTTTCCGGGTCAAGATCAAAAATATCATCGACTTCTTTCTTCGGAATGACCAATGTATGACCTTTGGCTACCGGGAAGATATCGAGAAAAGCCAGAAAGTTATCCGTTTCGGCTACTTTGAAAGCCGGGATTTCTCCATTGATGATCTTTGTGAAAATCGTTGACATGTTTAATGTTTTAAAGAGAGATATCAATAATCTCAAAAGGTATTACCCCTGAAGGTACTTTAATGTCGACTACATCACCCACCTTTTTGCCCATAAGGCCTTTGGCGATGGGAGTATTCACCGAAATTTTGGATTCTTTCAGGTTTGCTTCAGATTCGGGTACAATCATGTATACCATCGTAGCATTATTTTTTCTGTTTTTGATGGTAACCTTGTTCAGAATCTGAACCTGACTTGTATCAATCTTTGATTCGTCAATAATTCGGGCACTGGCAATCTTTGATTGCAAATGCGCGATCTTTGCCTCAAGAAGTCCCTGGGCGTCTTTGGCTGCATCATATTCTGCGTTTTCCGATATATCACCCTTTTCAATCGCTTCTCCGATGAGCTTCGATATTTTGGGGCGTTCGATATTTACGAGGGTTTCCAACTCCTCGCGTAATTTTCGCAAACCATCTTCTGTGAGATAGGTAACTTTCGTCATACCTTTTCCTCCATTGTTTTACTATAGTACATAAAAAAACAGAAAGAATCCCGTTGAAACGGGACTCTTCCATGAGCGCAAATTTAAATAAATATCTGAATTATTAAAAGTAGAACTGAAAAATTAAATCCTGAAATTCAGGCATTAAAAATACTTTGGATGAATGATCTCGGAATAGATTATCGCTTTTCTGAGACTGAAATCTTCCATAATTCCCGATGCATCCTGATGTGGGTCAAAAGCATCATCTGCTTCCTTTTTGCTATTTATAAGTGAAAGGATATCATCATGTCGACCCCCTTCTTCAATCAATAACTCATCATGTATTGGGGTTGTGCTCATCCTTTTGGGAATCGGTTTCCTTACTGGATTTGTTTGGTGAACGACAGGGGCTTTTCTTTTCTGCTGAACTGGTGGTTTAACCTCTTCAACCTCTACAGGTCGGGGCAACGGGCTTTCTTGTCCCAGAATTGTTTCCCAGAAATCGGGAGTTTTCTGTTCTGTAGGGGTACTTTTCTTTTTTTTGTTTTGGTTGATAGCCGCAACTATGGTCAAAACCAGGGTCAATATGATTACAATAACGTCATCCATGGTAAAAAATCGATTGCAGGAAATAAAATGTCTAATTTTACAGTTTAAAGTTAGTAAAATATACGTTTGGTTTTTAACATGTGTGGATTCAACCTGTCAAGAAATTTTTCTGGCCGGTAATTCATACTTCATTGATTAAAACTTATCTGGGATAAATGAGGCAAACTCTTCGCATAATCACGGTATGGTTCACCATTTCACTATTACTGTTGGCTTGTGACAAAGACAACTATCGGGTGATTCCTTATGTGGACGTTTACCTTACCGTGAACCTGAATATAGTCAATGAACTGATGGTTCCCGGAAACTCAGTGGCATTTGGCGGCCAGGGATATGGTGGCATTATCATATACTGTGTCGAGGCAGGAAATCTTTATTATGCCTATGATGGTGCCTGCACACATGAGATCAGTTCAACATGTCGGGTCAAGAACGAAGGAGTTTTGGCTACTTGTCCTTGCTGTGGATCTCAGTTTCTTTTGATGGGAGAGGCTTATCCAAGTAAGGGGCCTGCCACTTTCCCGCTACAGCAATACAATACTTCCGTGGCAGGCAATATGCTTCGTATTTATAATTAAAAACACGCTCCGGAAAACTACCAAAGCGTGCTTTATATTTTAAATCTTCCGATATCGCTTAATTGCAATTACCACAAAGGATTATCAGGTTATTTTATTAATACCTGTAATGTTCGGGTTTATATGGACCTTCCTTGTCGACTCCCAGATAGCGTGCCTGTTCGTCCGACAATTTTGTCAGCCTGACGCCCAATTGTTCCAGGTGCAGGCGGGCGACTTCCTCATCCAGTTTTTTGGGTAGGCGATAAACATCCGTAGGATAATCATTTTTCCAGAGATCAATCTGGGCCAATGTCTGGTTGGTGAACGAATTGCTCATGACAAATGAGGGGTGGCCGGTAGCGCATCCCAAATTCACCAATCTGCCTTCGGCAAGGATAAATATGGCATGTCCGTCAGGGAAAGCATATTTGTCAACCTGCGGTTTGATGGTCGTACGGGTGACCCCCTTCGATTTTTCGAGTCGGGCAACCTGGATTTCATTGTCAAAATGTCCAATATTACATACGATAGCCTGATCTTTCATACGGATCATATGGTCTGCCGTAATCACGTCACGGTTTCCGGTTGCGGTCACGAAAATGTTTCCTTCTTCAATGGCATCCTCCATGGTTTTCACTTCGAAACCTTCCATGGCCGCCTGTAGGGCACAAATAGGATCTATTTCTGTCACGATCACTCTTGCACCATAACCTCTCATTGAATGTGCACATCCTTTACCAACATCACCGTAACCTGCCACGACCACGACCTTGCCGGCAATCATCACGTCGGTTGCCCTCTTGATTCCATCGGCCAGGGACTCACGGCAACCATACAGGTTGTCGAATTTGGATTTAGTAACTGAGTCGTTTACATTGATGGCAGGAAAAAGAAGGTTACCCTCTTCATGCATCTGGTAAAGCCTGTGTACTCCTGTTGTGGTTTCTTCCGATACCCCTTTGATTTCGGGAACAACCGTATGCCAGCGAACAGGATTTTCAGTCAGTAACTTTTTCAACAAAATGTTGAGCTGAATTTCATCTTCACCTTCGGCTTCCATGTCGAGAACCGAAGCATCTTTTTCGGCTGCATAACCCCTGTGAATCATCAGTGTAGCGTCGCCTCCATCGTCCACGATCAGGTTAGGGCCAAGTCCTTCGCCGAAATCAAGTGCCCTTTCGGTACACCACCAATATTCGGCCAGAGTTTCACCTTTCCAGGCAAAAACCGGAATGCCAGCCTTGGCAATGGCTGCCGCTGCATGGTCCTGGGTTGAAAAAATGTTACAGCTGGCCCATCGTACCTCAGCTCCCAGTGAAACCAACGTTTCAATCAATACAGCCGTTTGGATGGTCATATGTAAACTGCCGGTTATTCTGGCCCCTTTCAGGGGTTTTATGTTTTCATATCTTTTCCGGATTGACATCAGTCCGGGCATCTCTTTTTCGGCAATCTCGATTTCCTTTCTCCCAAAATCAGCCAGATTTATATCGGCTACTTTATATTCCAGATTGTGTTTAACTGTTACTGTCATGTTTAAAAATTTTTGTGCAAAATTATCAAAATCTGTGGATTTAGTAAAATGGGGTTGGCCGATGAAAGCTGACCCGTAATAATCAAACAGGCCTGACCAATATAAATGGTCTTGCCTGCTGTAATACTTAAATAGTCAAAATGCTAAGGCTTGCCGGTACTGTATGTTGCTCGAAGCAATACGTCAGTTACCCATGTCTGAAATGAATTTTATACGCATCAACCGGATGTGGTCAATCGGATATTCATCTTCTCCGAGCTCATCGGCTGCGGCTTCGATAGAATCATTCTCTGCCTCCCTGAAGTACTGAAAAATTTCGTCCTGCTGGTCTTCATCCAGAATCTCATTGATATAATAATCAATGTTGATTCGGGTGCCTGAGTTGACAATGGCTTCAATCTCGGTAAGCAGGTCTGAAAATTCAATCCCTTTTGAATCCGCAATATCTTCAAGTGAAAGTTTTCGGTCGATACTTTGAATGATATAGACTTTCAACTTTGATTTGTTGGCAACAGAACGAACAATGAGGTCCTGTGGCCTTTCAATCTCGTTTTCTTCTACATATTTTCTGATCAAAGCAACGAATTCCTTGCCATATCTTTGGGCTTTTCCCTGTCCCACACCCTGGATCTTTTGCAATTCCTCAAGATCAATGGGGTACTGTATTGACATATCGGCCAGCGAAGGATCCTGGAAAATGACATATGGAGGAAGGTTGAGCTTCTTTGCTAAAGTCTTTCTCAGATCCTTCAGCATGTTGAAAAGCTCTGGATCACCTCCAGATCCCCCTGATGCGGGACCACCGGCTGATTCATCATCATCTTCATCATACCTGTGGTTTTTCACCAACTGGAAAGAATGGGGATTTTTAAGGAATTCATGTCCTACAGGCGTAACCTGGAGAATGCCGTAATTCTCTATATCCTTGTTGATCAATCCTGCCACCATTGACTGCCTGAAAACGGCGTTCCAGAAATGTTCATCATGGTCGTCCCCACATCCGAATGATTCGAGTGTATCGTGACGGAACGATTTGACAGCTGCGGTTGTTTGGCCGGTCAGTATGTCGGCAATGTGATCGGCCTTATATTTTTCCCTTACCTCCAGAATTGTCTCCAGCATTCTGGTGATCTCATCCTGTGCCTCAACATATTCCTTGGGGTTCAGGCAGTTGTCACAATTATTGCAATTTTCATGTTCGTATTTTTCGCCGAAATAATGGAGCAAAATGATTCTTCTGCAAATGGCAGTTTCAGCGTATGAAACCGTATCGAGCAAAAGTTGGCGTCCGATTTCCTGTTCGGCCACCGGTTTGCCATGCATGAACTTATCGAGTTTCTGTATATCCTTATAACTATAAAAAGTGATGCACTTCCCTTCGCCACCGTCACGTCCGGCACGACCGGTTTCCTGATAGTATCCTTCAAGGCTTTTGGGAATATCATAGTGAATGACAAATCTGACGTCGGGCTTGTCGATCCCCATTCCGAAAGCAATGGTGGCCACCATGATGTCAACCTCTTCCATGAGAAATTTATCCTGGTTGCCTGATCGGGTCTGGGCATCCATACCTGCATGATATGGAAGAACCTTAATCCCGTTAATTTTTAAGGTTTCGGCCAATTCTTCCACTTTTTTCCGGCTGAGGCAATAAATGATCCCCGATTTTCCCGGATTATCCTTGATGAAGCGGATAATCTGGTTTTCTGGTTTTACTTTAGGCCTGACCTCATAATAAAGATTGGCACGGTTGAATGATGCCTTGAAGACCCTCGCATTCAGGATGCCCAGGTTTTTCTGGATATCGTGCTGGACCTTCGCGGTGGCCGTTGCCGTAAGGGCAATGACCGGTGCCTCCCCAATTTCCTGGATAATCGGCCTTATACGACGGTATTCAGGCCTGAAGTCATGTCCCCATTCTGAAATACAGTGTGCTTCGTCAATGGCATAGAAAGAAATACGGATATTTTTTAGGAATTCGATGTTCTCTTCCTTGGTGAGTGATTCGGGAGCCACATAGAGCAGTTTTGTTTTACCCGCAAGCACATCATCTTTAACCTCCTGGGTCGCTGCCTTCGTTAGGCTGGAGTTAAGAAAATGGGCTACATTGTCTTCGGTGGATATTCCACGCATAGAGTCAACCTGGTTTTTCATCAGGGCAATCAGGGGGGAAATTACAATGGCAGTGCCTTCCATAATCAGAGCTGGCAGCTGGTAAATCAGGGACTTCCCTCCACCGGTTGGCATCAGGACAAAAGTGTTGTTCCCTTCCAATACACTTTTGATGGCTTCTTCCTGTTGGCCTTTAAATCGATCAAATCCGAAATATTTCTGTAGATGTTCTGTTAATGTTAAGTTACTCGACATTTTTAATTATTTCAATTGGGCTTTATATGTTCTAACTTGGTATCTAAAATTAATCAAAGTTGACAAATGCACAATCTTTTACGGTCATTTTTGCCTTTAATGTAAATTCTTCCATCTTTTTGTCACATATATAGCTAAGGATGAACCATGTACGTAAGTTTGAATGACATGATTTTGAGCTGACGAATTTTTTGATGTGAATGTTATACAATTAAAGATCTGGGTATTGAAAGTGAGAAGGTTTAATTTTTTGGATAATCAAGTGGATAATTCTACATTTTCCAAATTAAAAGTGCCCCATGAAAGGTATTTATTGGAAGTCGTTATATTTGTGAAGTTTTAAATGGAATTTTAGTCTTATTTTATGAGTGACAAAGAGAAGACCGGCAAAACGCATGGTGAAATGTCCTTCCTTGAGCACCTGGAAGAGTTGCGCTGGCATTTGATACGTTCGGTACTTGCCATTATGGTAATGGCGGTGGTAGCTTTTGTTTTTCAGGATTTTATATTCACTGAGATTATATTTAAACCCAAAAACCCTGATTTTTGGACAAACCGTATGTTTTCTCTACTGGCCGACTTTGTTGGAACTGATGCCCTGAGGATAAATCAAAATGACCTTCAGCTTATCAGCATCAAAATGGCGGGTCAGTTTCTGACTTCGATCTGGGCTGCCATTATCCTGGGTTTTATCATGGCTTCCCCGGTTGTATTTTTTGAATTCTGGCTCTTTATCAAACCAGCGCTCTACGATAATGAGAAGAAATATGCTTCGGGTGCCGTATTTTTTACCACCATTCTATTCGCGCTCGGCGTATTGTTTGGATATTACCTGATTGTACCCCTTTCCATTCATTTTCTGGCGTCCTACAGTATCAGCGGTGAAGTAATCAACCAAATCAATATCAACTCTTATATCAGTACGGTTGCCAGTATATCTTTGGCATCGGGAGTTGTTTTTCTGTTGCCGATATTCGTGTTTTTCCTTAGCAGGGTTGGTTTACTGACCCCTGAGTTCATGAAAAAGTACAGACGGCATGCCTATGTTTTGATGCTGTTGCTATCAGCAATCATTACCCCTCCCGACGTCTTCAGCCAGATTATGGTAGCTTTCCCATTGGTATTCCTATATGAGATTGGAATTATGATCTCAAGGCGTGTTGCAAAAAGAAGGGCAAAAGAAGAGGATGAATGATCCTCATGAATCAGATTATATGTTGTTAAGAGCAGAAAATATTGTCAAAAAATATAAAAAGCGTACCGTTGTCAAAGGCGTCAGTTTCGAGGTACGGCAAGGGGAGATTGTAGGTTTGTTGGGACCGAACGGTGCAGGTAAAACCACATCCTTCTATATGATTGTTGGATTGATTCAGCCTCTTTCTGGCAGCATCTTTATCGAGGATGAGGATATCACGTCACTACCGGTTTATAAAAGAGCCCAGAAGGGGATCGGATATCTTGCCCAGGAGGCTTCGGTCTTCCGGAAACTGAGCATTGAGGATAATATCCGGGCGGTGCTTGAAATGACTACCTACACGAAAGCCTATCAGCATGAAAAGCTGGAATCTCTATTGACAGAATTCGGCTTGCAGCATATCCGGAAAAGCATGGGTTACCAGCTGTCGGGCGGAGAACGCCGACGAACCGAAATTGCCCGCGCCCTGGCTATTGATCCTAAATTTATCCTGCTCGACGAACCTTTTGCGGGAGTTGACCCGATTGCGGTGGAGGACATCCAGAACATTGTGATCAAATTGAAGGAAAAAAATATCGGTGTGTTGATTACCGACCATAACGTGCATGAAACCCTCACTATTACAGATCGTTCGTACCTGCTTTTTGAGGGTAGTATCCTGAAATCGGGTACTGCGGAGGATCTGGCTAATGATGAAATAGTCAGGAAAGTATATCTCGGACAAAACTTCACGTTACGTTAACCGTACTAATTATCAGATTTTTTGGCAATTAGTGTTTAAGGTAGTTTATAAATTAAAAATTTGACTACCTTTGCGCCGCAAATTGCGGACGTGGCGAAATTGGTAGACGTGCCAGACTTAGGATCTGGTGCCTTACGGCGTGGGGGTTCGAGTCCCTTCGTCCGCACAAAAAACCGGCAACCGGCCTGTAACTTCAGGAATAGGGGGCCGTTTTTTTAATTTATTGTTAGAGAAAGTTTTAAAGGCACAATATGAAAATTAACAGGGAAAATACTGACAATGGAACTGCCATTATCAAAGTTCTGGTCGAGAAGAACGATTATGAAAGAAATGTGGCGGACAAGCTTCGTGAATATCGTCAAAAAGCATCACTTCCGGGATTCCGTCCCGGTAAGGTTCCCGCAGGAGTCATCCAAAAAAGGTTTGGAAAGGCTCTCCTTGCCGAGGAGGTCAATCAGCTGCTTTCGCAGAATCTGATCAATTACCTGAGGGATGAAAAAATCAATATCATTGGGGACCCGCTTCCCAATAATGAACTCCAGCAGCCAATTGATTTCGACAAACAGGAAGAGTTTGAGTTCGTGTTTGATATTGCCCTTACTCCTGATGTCAATTTGACGCTCGATAAATCACATTCAGTTGATTATTACCGCATAAAGGTTGATGAGCAATTGATCGACGAAAATATTGACCAGATCCTGAATCAATATGGAACTACCCAGGATGTGGATGTTGTTTCGGAAGAGTCTTACCTGAGGGTTGATTTCAGTGAACTGGATACCGAAGGTAATGTCAAGGAAGGCGGAATCGTTGCCGAGAATGTCCTGATAGCCTATGACCGGGTTAAGGATGAAGAGGTTCAAAAACAACTGATCGGAAAGAAACCTGAAGAATCGCTGGTTATGGATCCTGTCACTGCCTTTGGCGACAGGCACGAAGTTGGACACATGCTCAACATTAGCCATGAAGTGGCCGATGAATTGAACAGCCAGTTCATTTGCACCGTAAAATCGATACAAAATTTTGTAAAGGGTGAATTGAACGACGAGCTCTACAAAAAACTGTTTGGTGAAGAAACCGATGTAACCACTGTTGAACAGTTCAGGGAAAAGGTCGCCGAAAACATAAGTGCCAGTTTGGAAAACTCTTCAAAGCAACAGTTTGAAGTTGATGCCCGGAAGAGTTTGGTTGCCGCAGTTCCCATGGAATTGCCCGAGTCTTTCCTGAAACGCTGGCTGAAGGAGACCAACAAGGAACTGACCGATGAGAAGATTGAAGAAGATTTTGAGGATTTCACTGAAGACCTTCGCTGGCAGTTGATCAAAAACAACATCATTAACGAGAATAAAATTGAGGTCAGTGAGGAGGAAACTCTCCAAATGGCCAAGAATATTGCTCTGTCGCAATTCCAGCAGTATGGTATCTACCAGGTAGCTGATGAACACCTCGAATCTTATGCCCACAGGATCATGGAGAAAGAGGATGACAGGGAGCGGATCGTGAGGCGGGTTTTCGAAATCAAGGTCTATGACCTGGTGAGAGAAAAGGTCCAGCTGAATGAAAAGGAAGTGACTACCGAAGAATTCAAAGCACTGTAATAAGATATGCATGCAGCAGCCGGTAAAAAAGCTGCTGCTTTTTTTTAACTTTGCATGTTTTAAGCCCCGTAAGGGTTCTTTTTAAGGTTACATTGTTATAAATCAGGAGGAAAATATATGAACTGGGATAATGAATTTCGGAAATATGCTACCAAACATGCCGGTATCAGCAGCATGACCATGCACAGCTACACATCGGTTCACGATTATTACATTTCACCTACCATCATCGAGGAAAGACAATTGAACGTGGCATCCATGGATGTGTTCTCGAGGTTGATGATGGACCGTATCATTTTCCTGGGAGTTCCTATTGATGATACAGTGGCCAACATCATTCAGGCCCAGTTGCTGTTCCTCGAATCGACCGATCCCTCCAAAGATATCCAGGTGTACTTCAATACACCCGGTGGTTCAGTGCATGCCGGACTGGGCATATACGATACCATGCAGTACATCACGGCAAATGTGGCAACCATCTGCACCGGTATGGCGGCTTCCATGGGAGCAATCCTGCTGACAGCCGGAACAAAGGGCAAACGATCGGCCCTTAAACATTCCCGGATCATGATTCACCAGCCGATGGGTGGTGCTTCCGGACAGGCTTCCGACATTGAGATCACTGCCCGTGAAATCATGAAAATTAAAAATGAATTGTATAAGATTTTATCGGATCATACCGGCAAGTCGATCGAACAGGTCGAAAAAGATGCGGACAGGGATTATTGGATGACTTCCCAGGAGGCAGTTGAGTATGGAATGATAGATGAGATTTTGGTTAGAGACAAAAAATAATGAGTAATACAAAGGGAAAATCCGACAAGTGTTCATTCTGTGGGCGTGAGAAGAGGGATGTAAATCTCCTGATCGCCGGTATTGAAGGCCATATCTGTGATCGATGTGCCGAACAGGCCCATTCTATTATCCTGGAGGAAATGAAGAGGGATTCGGCTTTCGAACTGGATGGGATGAAGCTCATGAAACCTCTGGAAATCAAGGAATTTCTCGATCAGTATGTCATTGGCCAGGATCAGGCAAAGAAGATCCTTTCGGTGGCTGTTTATAACCATTATAAAAGGCTTTCCCAGAGAGTTGACGATGATGAAACAGAGATTGAAAAGTCCAATATCATACTTGTCGGCGAAACCGGTACCGGAAAAACCCTTCTTGCACGTACCATAGCCCGTATGTTGCATGTTCCATTTACGATTGTGGATGCCACTGTGCTTACCGAAGCAGGTTATGTTGGAGAGGATATTGAAAGCCTTTTGACACGACTTCTGCAGGTTGCCGATTACAATGTCGAGGCTGCCGAGCGTGGAATTGTTTTTATTGATGAAATAGACAAAATTGCCCGAAAAGGTGATAATCCTTCCATTACACGCGATGTGTCCGGTGAAGGTGTTCAGCAGGGTTTGCTGAAGCTTCTTGAAGGTTCGGTGGTAAATGTTCCTCCACAAGGCGGAAGAAAGCATCCTGAGCAAAAATTGATCCCTGTAAATACCAAGAATATCCTGTTTGTCTGTGGTGGCGCTTTCGAAGGAATTGAACGCAAAATTGCCCAGCGACTCAACACCAAAGTGATTGGTTACAGTGCCGCCAAGGATGGCGACAGAATTGACCGCGAAAACCTTTTACAATACATTTCCCCCCAGGATTTACGTTCATTCGGAATGATTCCGGAAATCATCGGACGTCTTCCTGTACTGGCCCATCTTGATCCATTGGACAGGGATACCCTGAGACGGATTTTAACCGAGCCAAAGAATTCGATCATCAAACAGTATGTGAAATTGTTCGAACTCGACGGGATAAAACTGCTTTTTGATGAAGATGCGTTGGAATATATCGTGGATAAAGCTGTTGAATTCAAGCTCGGTGCAAGGGGATTAAGGTCGATTTGTGAAAACATCATGATCGATGCCATGTTCCATTCGCCGACGGAACAGTTGAAAGAGCTGACCATTACCCTGGAATACGCACGTGAAAAACTTGACAGGTCAAGTTTGAACCGTCTGAAGGCCAGTTAAAAAAAGATTTCCACTAAGGTACTTTGTAGACTACTGAATTAATCATCATTCCGGCACCCACAGAGGTGAAAATGATGACATCACCACTATTGATGGAATGACCATCGAGTTCGTTTTTCACGATGAGGTCATATAGCGTCGGGATGGTGGCCGAGGAGCTGTTTCCCAACTTGTTAATGGTCATGGGCATTACATCTTCCGGAATATCCTTGATTTTATACAACCTGAAAACTCTTTCCAGTATTGCCTGGTCCATTTTCTCGTTCGCCTGGTGAATCAGTACCTTTTTTACGTCTGTCAGGGTTAATCCGGCGAGCTGTAGGCTCTTTTTTACAACTTTGGGTACATTGGTCAGTGCATACACATAAACCTTATGTCCTTGCATCCTGATATAGATGTCCTTTAATTCTGAATCGGGATTCAATGTGGTATCCATTACCAGATAATCGGCTTCGAGGGCGTCTGTCTGCATGGCATGGGATAGAATGCCGATGGGTTCATCCGATTTGACTGCCTCAACCACAACTGCACCTGCGCCATCTGCAAAAATCATTGCATCGCGGTCGAAAGGATCTGCAACCCTGCTGTTCACGTCAGTGCCAACAACCAGGCCTCTTTGATATTGACCCGATTTAATGTACATATCTGCGACGATCAGTGCCTGGACCCATCCGGGACAACCAGCTATGACATCGTGAGCGAACATATAAGGATTCTTCAGCCCAAGTTTTTGTTTAACCCTGGCTGCCATATAGGGTACTATCGAAGAGCGTCGGTTGATTTCGGGAAGATCTCCAAAATTATGAGCAACGATAATAAAATCAAGGGTTTCAGGATCGATGCCAGCCGATTCTATGGCATTTTTCGCCGCATAGGTCCCAAGATCAGATGTCTGGTCTTCAGAATTGCACCATCTACGTTCTTCAATATTGGTAATTTCCCTGAATTTTTCAATGATCTCAGCGTTGTCCTTGTCAAAAGGCGCCCTGGTGGCAGGATCGTAAAAATTATAATTCAGGAAATGATCGTTTGTAATCTTTGTAGGTGGAATATAACTTCCTGATCCGATTATGGTTGTATATATTTTCACAACTGTAGGATTAATTATTCATCTAAAAAAATTTTCAACTCAAAATTTGTTCCGTCAAATACCCCGTACGAAAATGTTTTGATCCAGTCTCCCAGTAAAACAAACCGTGAATGTTCATTGATGGGAATATTTACCAGGCGATGCCGGTGACCGAAAACAAAATAATCAAAATGTTCCTTTTGCAAGACCGAGGTCGCAAACTGAAACATGCCTTCATTGGTGGCATCAAAGTTATCTGAATACTCCTTTTTGCTTAAGCGGCTGTTCTTCGACCACTTCTGAGCCACTGCAACTGCAAAGTTAGGGTGAAGTCGTGCATAAAACCACTGTAATACCCTGCTTTTAAATATTTTTTTTAGAAATAAATAACCTTTGTCGTAGGGATCGAGTCCATCGCCATGTGCAAGAAAGAATTTTTTACCCAGCAGATTAAATGTTTTAGGGTCATGATGGACAATAAGCCCTATTTCTGATGGCAGGTAGTCGAATATCCAGATATCATGGTTCCCGGTAAAAAAATGGACAGGAATGCCTCTGTCGGTGAGTTCGGCCAATTTCCCAAGAACCCGGATGTGACCCCGGGGAACAACTTTTTTGTATTCGAACCAGTAATCAAAGATATCTCCCATCAGGAAGATTTCTGAAGCGTCCTGACTGATCTGGTTTAACCAACTGACAAATTTCCTTTCCCTTTCATGGTTATCTTTGAGGGAGGGTGCCCCTAAGTGCACATCAGAAACAAAATATATTTTCTTGCGATCTTTCAAATATTCGCTGCAATTTGGATTCGAAACAATTGTGGTTGGTAATCAGTTTTTTGTTAAGCGAGCAATGGGTTTCGGTTTATTTGAATATTTCCGACAATGCCTTGTCGAGTGCAGGTCCTTTCAGGTTTTGGGCAACGATGGATCCATCCCGGCCTATGAGGTAATTATATGGTACAGCCTGGATATTGTAATTCATTACGGCCTGGATGCTGCCATCCATATCGCCTACATTAATCCAGGTGAGTTTATCCTTCTGGATGGCCTCCAACCAATCTTCCCTGTCCTTGTCAACACTCACCTGATAAATTTCAAACCCTCTCTGACGATATTTTGCATAGGCTTCCACCAAAACAGGATTCAGGATACGTGAATCGGGATTGAGGGCTGACCAGAAATGAATCAGGATGACTTTTCCCTGCAAGGATGAAAGGGCTATGGGATTGCCTTCCTTGTCGGGCAGAACAATTTCCGGTATATCTGCCCCCGCTTCATCAATAAGCTGCCTGAGATGCATGTTTCTTTCCTGGGCAATAAGCTGAAGGGTATTCTGGTAGAGCGCTTTCACATGCTCTGAATTAGGATAGAATGAATTCAGGGCAGATGCCGCGACCCTCAATGCATGAAGATCCCGGACCACATAATTTTCATTGTCAAACTTTTGGTATAAAGCCAATACACTTGCCATACTGAATGGATGCTCAGAAACAAAGTTGGTTGAATAATCCACCTGGTCCTGAACGGTTTTCTCATAGGCCTGATCCAGTTGCTGCTTGAGCTCGATGTAATCAGGCCGATCGGCATACAGTGAATATAATGAGGAAATTGAATCCAGTCGTTGCTTGGTATTGTTGAGTTTTTCATTCAGCTGTTGAACCAGGATGGATCCGGGTGAACCTTCAATGTCGTATTGACGTGCAAAATTGAGCGCATCTGCGTTGATGTTGATTACCTCAGCCGAATCGATCAATAAGGTGATGAAATTGTTTTCCGACAGTTTCAATAAGTAAAATGTGGGCATTCCGGTGTGTGCCCGGAATGTAAAATCACCGTTTTTTCCAATTTTCACAGAATCAACTGGACGCATATTGGCAACCATCAGTTCTTCCAGGTATAACTTCCTGCCTTCGGCATTGGTTATTTTTCCCGTAATCTCGAATTTTTTGGGACGGTCACATCCTGTAAAAATCAATATGATTAATGATGCTAAAATGATGATTCTGTTGTTCATTACGATGCTTTAATTTGAGCCGCTAAAATTAATAAATTCCCCTAAGGGCAAATATTCGGAAGCGAAGATAATTATTTTATATTTTTGGGTCCAAGTTTTTGAAATAGTGAGAGTATATAACGATTTAAAGAATATTTCAGTCAGCAAACCGGTAGTTACCATCGGAACATTCGATGGGGTGCACCTTGGGCACCATAAAGTACTTGACAAGTTGAAAGACATTGCTGGCGAAACCGGCGGAGAATCGGTAGTTTTTACGTTTTATCCGCATCCCCGGCAGGTTCTGACGCCCGACGAACACAACCTCAGGCTTTTAACAACCCTGGAAGAGAAGATCGAACTTCTTGAACAGGCAGGGATAGATCATCTTGTTATTTATCCCTTTACCCTTGAATTCGCAAAATTGTCGTATTCCGAGTTTGTCAAATCCGTTCTGGTTGACCAAATTCACACATCTACCCTGGTGGTGGGTTACGACCATAGGTTTGGCAAAAATCGTGAAGGCAGCTATGATGACCTTAAGAAATGTGCTGATCTATACGGATTTGATATCGTAAAGCTGGATGTACTGCTCGAGAATGAAGTGAATATCAGCTCAACCCGAATCCGAAATGCCCTGGAATCAGGTGATATCCGGCAGGCAACACGCTACCTCGGTTACCACTATACCCTCCATGGCAGGGTGGTCGAGGGTCAGCAACTGGGCAGGACCATTGGTTTTCCCACGGCCAATATAGAATCTTCGGAGGTTCATAAACTCATTCCGGGATATGGGGTTTATGCGGTATTTGCCCTCGTTGAAGGTGTCAAATATAAAGGCATGATGAATATAGGTACCCGTCCAACATTCAATAACAATGCCGATAAACGCAGCATTGAAGTCAACCTTTTTGATTTTGAGGGACATCTTTACGGATCAGGAATTACCCTGGTTTTTGTCGACAAGATCAGGGATGAAAGGAAATTTCCAGATAAGGATGCACTGGTTCGGCAATTGTATCTCGACCGTGAGCAGTCGAACCGTTTACTAGATGCTGAACAGAAGGCTTAATTTCGGATCAGGTCGCAGGCAATGGGTAGGTGATCGCTATAGGGGACATCATAGACCTTAAAATTATAACTGCTGTAACTATCACTGTGGAGTATGTAATCAATCCTGAAGGAAGGCAGCTTTCCAATGTATGTCCGACCAATCCCTCTGCCAGATTCAACAAACGAATCTGTGAGTTTTCCCCTGACTTTCTGGTAGGAATAGGAAGATGGGGGATCGTTGAAATCCCCGCAAACAATGACAGGATGAGGTGAAGAACTGATTTTTTCCTGAATGAGCCTTGCTTGTTTTGCCCGCATTTTTACGGCATCCCGGTATTTCATTCCCAGTTCCTTGACCTCCTCCAAATCTTTCTCATCAGAAATCCGCTGCTTGCCGATAATTCTGTATTTGTCGGGATCAATCCGGTACGACTGCAGATGGATGTTAAAGATTCGAATGGTATCATTGTTAGCCAACACATCGGTGCAAATGGCAATATTCCCTGAATTTTCGAACCGGATTTCCTGCATCTTTACGATAGGGAATCGGGTTAAAGTTACGGATCCTCCTGTTCCACTGGCCCTTGCATATTGGTAGTGTCGTATGTTAGGGAATTCACTCTTGGCTGCCTGCAGGTTAAAAATATGGTTGGATCGGAGCTTTACTTCCTGTAAACAAATGATGTCCGGTTCAGTCTCTTTCAAAAATCCTTTTATCAGGTCAGCAAGATCCTTCGATGGGTTTCGCCCGGTTCCCGTAAAGTGTTTCACATTATAGGATACTACCTTGATACCTTGTTCTCCGGTACTTTTTCCTGAAAGCTGAAAATATCTGGATGCAACATTGAATCCCAACAGGATTGTCAATAATGACAGGAATATAAATTTGGGTTTTGTCAGAAGCCAGAAAATGATCAGCAGAAAATTGATGAGAAGAATCCAGGGATAAGCCATTCCCGCAATGGAAATGAGCCAACCTTTATCAGGAGGGAAATAGAGAGATACATAGGAAGCTAAAAGTCCTCCTATGGCTATGATGTTGATAAACAGCAATATGTATTTTGCAAATTTTCTCAAATTTCTTGATATTTCCAGATGGAAGTGATGTGCAATTTAGCGAATTCACAACGAATTGAAATGAAGCGGCAAGACAATTCGTTACAGTTTTATAATCTGTTCAGGCAGAGGGTGTTCACGGCCAAGGCCAATTGAAATGGCCTCCCTCAAGCCTGAAATGTCTGAGTTTTCCAAACCAAGCAGATATGCCGACGCCTGATCTGATAAAACAATGTCACCTGAAACGGATATGTATCTTAAATCATTGTGCTGAAGCGAAGATCCTGAAAATTTGTTTTCAGGCCAGATTTCGGCTATGGTAAGCTGAGGTGCTTTATAATTAAGCAAGGAAGTCATGCACGCTTTTTGCCTGGTATCGTTGCACTGGTCACGATTCCAAATCAGTCCCAGATAATTTTCCAAGGCTCCCCTGACCTGATTATCCCGGGCCCAGGCGACGACAGGCATATTGATGATGATGTCGGCATTGGCCAATGCCTGATGTACCAGAATAGTTTTGTCCGACATTGTTTCAGGCACCGTATAGTATCTGACGTCGTTGGCAGGGTTGACCCTTGCTGATGCATCCTTTGCAGCTCGTTCGATGCCACTGTTCTTATAAGTTTGTGTCCATTCGTCCCTGGTTTGGTCCAGCACTGATACCTCCCTGGCGCCTGCCTTGTAGCACCATTCAATGATGGTCTTCACCAGCATGGGATCGGAATTATATCCTGTACCTGGCCTTTGGTCAAATGCCATGGTAGGTTTTACAAGGACTTTGGGCCTTCCTGAAATGATTCCCTGTATTCCACCAATCGGGTGGATCGCCTTTTCCAATGAACTCATCAGGTCTTTTTCCCTGGCGATCCATGACTTGCCTTCAAGTGATGGCATCCAACCTTTGTTTTCCGGAAAAATGCCTTGTATGGCCATTGCCGGAAAGATGGCTGGCAATGCTACATATTTCAGGAAGTTGCGTCTTCTCATGTTTCAGCTATTTAATGTGATTCAGATTCTGGCCCTGATCATCCGGTCTTTGCCTTGCAGGTCTTTCCTGATTTCGACCTGTTCAAAACCTTTTGACGTTAATAGCTCTTCCGTTTCGTTTCCAAATGATTCATTGATTTCAAGGTAGAGCCATCCGCCGCGGGAGCCTGATCTGTTGGCAAAGTCGGCAATTGCCTCATAATATAAGAGCGGTTGTTCATCACTTACATATAGGGCAAGGCCAGGTTCAAACCTGGTCACGTTGTCGGCCATCCATTTTTTTTCCGACTCCCTGACATAAGGTGGATTGCTGACAATGAGATCTGGTTTAACAGGCAAACGTAAATCATTATTTTTGAGTATGTCAGCTTGAAATAACTCAATATGCAGATTGTTTATCCTTGCATTTTCACGGGCGGTATTAAGTGCTTCCTGCGAAATGTCACAGGCATGGACAGATGAATTCTTCAATCTGTTTTTCAGGGAAATGGCAATACATCCGCTGCCGGTTCCAATATCCAGAATCTGATGAAAATTTTGTCCTGATTCCAGTATCCAGCTGATTAGTTCCTCAGTTTCGGGTCTTGGAATCAGTACATCTGGATTTACCTTGAAATTCAGGCCGAAGAATTCA
>JACDJC010000450.1_pt1 | contig 48214 bp, 41 predicted proteins | sample 7454191 | NCBI WGS metagenome assembly JACDJC01 (sample SAMN14253291, study PRJNA609438) | sludge metagenome | isolation source: sludge after 25d culture with pyrite and EDTA | collected 2018-12-20 | reverse complement strand
TCGCGGCAGGTGCGCGACGGCCGCCGGCGCCCTGCCGCTGCGCGACGCACGTACCGGACTGCGCGCGCATACCGCCGCACGGCGATAGACGTCGAGCAGCGCCTGCGCGACGCGTTCCCAGGTGAACAGCGCCCTGGCGCGCGCCAGCCCTGCACGCCCCATGCGCTGCCCCAACGCCGGGTTCGCGGCGAGCCGCAGGAGTCGCTCGGCCAGCGCTTCGGGGTCGTTCGGCGGCACGAGAAGGCCGGTGCGCCCGTCGACGACGGTGTCCTGGATGCCGCCGACGGCGGCACCGACCACCGGACATGCGCAGGCCATCGCTTCGACCGGCGTGATGCCGAAGGGCTCGTACCACGGCGTCGTGACGAAGACGTCCGCTGCGCTGTAGACGGTGCGCAGCCGGTCGCGGTCGCAACGCCCGATGAACTCGACGCGATCGGCGACGCCCTCGGCCTGCGCGATGCCGGCCAGCCGCTCGAGCTCCGGCGTGCGATCGGTCGCCGGATCGGCGGAATTGCCTCCTGCGATCACGAGCCGGGCGTCCCGGCCGAAGCGATTCTTCAGTACCGCGATCGAGCGGATCACGTTGTCGACGCCCTTGCGCGGCACCATGCGTCCGAGCTGCAGCACGGTGAACGCGTCGGCGGGCCACTGCAGTTGCGCGCGTGCCGCCAGCCGATCGACCGGGCCGAGCTCGGCCGGATCGAAACCGCAAGGCACGATGTCGATGCGCGACGCGTCGGCGCCGTAGTGCTCGATCATGTCGCGCAGATCCTGCGGGCATTCCGCGACGATGCGGTGCGACTCGCGCACCAGCTGCTCTTCGATCTCGAAGCGCACGTCGGGAAAGCCGTCGTCGGCGCCCTGGTGCAGACGACGCACGCGCCCGAGCGCATGGAAAGTGGTGACCAGCGCCGTGCGAAAGCTTCGCGCGAAGCGCAGCCCGACCCATCCCGACATGAAGAAGTTCGCGTGCACGATGTCGTAGCGCAGCTTGTGACGCCGCACGAAGGCGTGCATCGCGGCCGAGAACGACGGCATGTGCGCGAGCAGCTTCTCCTTCGGCAGCTCCGTCGCAGGCCCGGCGCGCACGTGCACCACGCGCACGCCGGGCGCGACGCACACGACGGGTGCGAGCGCAGCGCCGTCGCTGCGCGTGTAGACGTCCACCTGCAACCCGAGCCGGGCGAGTTCGCGCGCGACGTTGGCCACGTAGATGTTCTGCCCGCCGGCGTCGACACCGCCTGCCGCACGGAGCGGCGACGCGTGCTCGCTGACGATCGCGATGCTTCGCATTCGCTTTCTCTTGTCGGTGACAGAGTCCGGAAAGGCGGGACCCGCCGTCACCGTGCGAAGCAGAGAACGTGCCCGTACGCGGATGCCTTCGCCGTGCGCGTCGCACCCGCCTTACCGAAGCGTTTGCGCGACGGGCGCGGCAAGTCCTTCCGTGCCGCAATTCCTACTGCGGTGCGGCGCCGTGCGAGGCAGCGCCCTCGTCCGTTCGACGGGCGCGCTCGCTCGTTGCGTCGTCGCCGGCCGGGCGCGGCCCGACGAACGGATCGCGTTGCGTTGCAGCGGCCTCCTTGACGAGTGCGCGCAACGCAGCGGCGACCATCGTCGCGAAGGCTTCGTCGTACCACGGTTGCGCGCCGCTCGCGCCGACGACGATGCCGTCGAGGCAGACGGCGCCCCACACCGCCACGTCGCCGACCCGCAGCCGATGCGGCTGCAACGCCTGCAGCCGATGCGTATCGGTGCCGTGCATCCAGGCCTGCCGCGCCTTTGCGCGCGCGAACGCGCCGTAGTCGACGTCCCATTGCGCACGGTCGCCGATCCGATGCTCGGCAAGGATCGCCTCCTCGAAAGTGCAGTCGCCCGGAGACAAGGCGGGATCGACGACGACGATCGAAAGAAAGCCGCCGCCGCTCACCTCGCGCCGCGCGACGGCCGCCTCGATCGCGGGCAGCGCCATCTCGATCGCCCGTTGCGCGCAGGCGCGGTCGGCGTACCAGCTGCCGCGCACGCCGAGTTCGGTGCGCAGCACCGCGGGAGTGGAGGGCGTCGTCATCGGTTGTCTCCTGTCGGATCGGAAGCGGTGGACCCCGCCTGCTCGCGGGCGGACGGAACCCCTTGTGCCGGCGCCCGCCGGGGCGTCGGCACGAGCCTGCGGATCGTCGAAACCAGTCCGTCGACGTCGACGGGCTTGGCCAGGTGCGCCTGGAAGCCCGCCATCAGCGCGCGCAGCCGATGCTCCGGTTTCGACATGCCGGTCAGCGCGATCGCGGGCATCCGGTCGTCCAGGCCGATCCCCAGGCGCGCCTCCAGGTGGCGCAGCCCGCGCACGACGTCGTGTCCGTCTTCGTCGCCCAGCGCGATGTCGCACAGCATCACGTCGGGCCAGCGCGCAGGCGGGATCGAAGACAGCCATTCGAGCGCCTCGAAGCCGTGTTCGAAGGTGACGACGTCGGCGCCCTCATGATCGAGCGTCAGCTGCAGCATTTCGCGCACGTCGGAGGAGTCGTCGATCGAAACGATGCACAGGCGGTCCAGGCGCCGCGCCGCGTGCGGCGGCGTCCGGTCCTGCGCCGCGTGCGGCGGCGTCCGGTCCTGCGCCGCGGCGATCGCGGCGCCGCCGGCGTCGAGGGCACGCAGCGGAAGCTCCACGACGTACCGCGTTCCGTGCCCGGACCCGGGCGGCTCGATCGAGAAAGCTCCGCCGTGGCGCTCGAACACGCTGCGCAACTGCAGCGGATCGGCCGACGCGACGCCGTCGGGCGGCGGTGCCGGCAGTTCGGCCGCCGAATGCGATCCGTCGGCGAGGACGAGCCGTGCCGAGCCTTCGTGGCGCACCAGCGTCCATTCGATGCGTCCGCCGTCGGGCGTCGCGTTCAGCGCGTGCAGCGTCAAGTCCCACAAGGCCTGCGACAGAACGCTCGGATCGCCGGTGATGCGCGCCGGCGCGAACTCGACGTCGGTGAAGATCTGGATCGAGCGCTCGTCGACGATCCCGCGCACGCCGTCGAGCACGCTGGCGAGCACGACGGCAAGATCGACCGGCTGGCGCGCGAGTCGCCGCTCGGTGCGCTCGACGTCGAGTTGCTGCTGCTGCAGGTTCCACAACTGCGCGTACAACCCGCGTCGTGCGAGCAGTTCGTCGTGCCTGCCACGTTCGACGATGCGACCGCGATCGAGCACGAGGATCTCGTCGGCGTCGACGATCGTCGAAAGCCGGTGCGCGATGATCAACGTCGTTCGATCACGCGCGATGCGATCGATCTCGCCCTGGATCGCACGTTCGGCGCGACTGTCGAGCGCCGAGGTCGCCTCGTCGAAGATCAGGATCGGCGGATCCTTCAGCAGCGCGCGCGCGATTGCCAGCCGCTGGCGTTCGCCGCCGGACAGCAGCAGCCCGCGCTCGCCCACCGCCGTTTCGTACTGCTGCGGCAACGACATGATCAGCTCGTGCAGTTGCGCCGCCTTCGCCGCCTCGATCACCTCGGCGTGCGACGCCCCCGCGCGTCCATACGCGATGTTGTAGGCGACCGTGTCGTTGAACAGCACCGTGTCCTGCGGCACCATGCCGATCGCCGCGCGCAGGCTCGGCAGGCCGATGCGGCGGATGTCGGTGCCGTCGACCAGGATGCGCCCGCCGTCGACCTCGTGCATGCGCATCAGCAGGCGAGCCAGCGTCGACTTCCCCGAACCGCTTCCGCCGACGACCGCCGCGGTCCTGCCGGGCTCGATCGTGAAGCTCAGGCCCTGCAGGATCGGCCGACCGGGTTCGTAGGCGAACTCGACGTTCTCGAAGCTCACGCGCGGGCGGTTGCCTTCGAGCAGCGCCCGGTGCGGCGGATCCTCGTCGGGCTCGGGCGGGTTGCGCAGCACCGCCGAGAGCCGGTCGATGTCGACCATCGCGTCACGCGTCTCGCGGAACAGGAAGCCGAGCGCGTTCAGCGGCATGCAGATCTGCAGCACGTACGCGTTCACCAGCACCAGGTCGCCGACGGTCATCGAGCCCTGCATCGTGTACTCGCCGGCGAGCAGCATGATCGCCGCCACCCCCGCAGCGATGATCGCGCCCTGCCCGATGTGCAGCCGAGACAGCGCGTACTGGCTCTGCACGCTGAGCTGCGACCACTCGTGCATCAGCGCCGCGTAGCGACGAGACTCGTGGCGCTCGCGCACGTTGACCTTCACCGCCTCGTAGTTGAGCAGGCTGTCGAGCAGGCTGCCCTCGGCGCGTGCGCCGGTCGCGTTCACCCGCGCCTCGAACTCGACGCGCCGCTTCGTCATCGCGAACGTGTAGAAGGCGTAGATGCCGAAGGTCGCGAGAATGATCACGGTGAACCACAGGCTGTAGCCGCCGATCATCACGATCAGCACCCCGCCGATCTCCACCAGCGTGGGCAGCAGCGTGAACAGCGCCGCGCCGAGCAGGAAGCCGACGGCAGCCGTTCCACGGTTGACGTCGTGCAGCAGCGACCCCGAGTTGCGACTGCCGTGAAACGGCGGTGCCAGCCGCAGCAGGTGCAGCAGCGAGCGTTCGGCGGTTCCGGTGATCGATTCGAGCGTCACGCGCACGAAGCTCATGTCGCGCAACTCGACGAACAGCGTGCTCGAGAAGCGCAGCAGGCTGTAGCCGATCAGCAGGAACACCGGCACGGCAACCAGCGGCGCGATCGCAGGGGGCTGTCCGGCCAGCGCGGCGTTGCGCGCGGCTTCGGCGACGGTGAACTCGTCGACGATGCGCTTGAGCACGAGCGGCACGGCCACGCTCGCGACCTTCGCGAGGACCAGCAGCAGCGCGGCGAGCAGCGCAGCGCGCCGATGGCGGCGCAGCACGCTCCACAGCGTGTCGATGATCAGGTTGTTGCGCCCGAAGGCAGGCGCGTCGGCGGTCATCGGGGTGCGGCGGCCGGTGAGGAAGACGGCGGCGGCGCCCGGCGCAGAATGCGCGGCGAAGCGCCGGACGACAATCGCGAACCGTCTCAAACGGGATGCCCGGCAAACGCGGGCAGAACGACCGTCGCACCGCCCGGGGTGCGAACTTCTTCCGAAAAAATTGCGGGCGGCGCGCGCTCGGCGCGGTGCGCCGCTGCGGTGCGCCGCTGCTTTGACGCCCTACTTCGTGCGCCCGTACTTCGCCGTCAGCCGCGCCTTTCCGAGCGCATTGGCGTTGACCATGAAGCCGACGAACGACGCGCTGGCGCCGACCGGGAGATCGAGCCTGTCGACCTTCAGCGCGTAGATCGTGAAGACGTAGCGGTGCGGCTTGTCGCCGGCCGGCGGGCACGGGCCACCCCAGCCCGGTACGCCGAAGTCGGTGGTCTGCTGCACGGCGCCTTGCGGAAGGTTCTTGCCGTCGACCGAGCCGGCGCCGTCGGGCAGCGACGTCGTATCGGCGGGAAGGTTGTAGACGACCCAGTGCCACCACCCGGCGCCGCCGGTGGGCGCGTCCGGATCGTGAACCAGCAGAGCGAAGCTCTTCGTGCCCTTGGGTGCGTCCTTCCACGACAGTGCCGGGGAGAGGTTGTCTCCCTTGCAGCCGAAGCCGTTGTAGACGTTCTTTTCGGAGATCGTCCCGTTGGGCTTCAGTTCGGGACTCGAAAGCTCGAAAGCAGCGGCGCTGCCGGCACTCGAAAGCACGAGCGCGGCGCAGCCGGCGGCCAAGCCTGCAACGGTCGGGCGCATGTCGGGTCGATCGGTGGTTTCGCGGAAGGCAATCGTCTTCCGATTCGCCGCCCCGTGCAAGCCGTGGGGTTGCCCCGGCCAGCCGCCGGGCCGGCTTCGCAGTAGCATCGAGCGACCGATCGCGCTTTGCCGGAGGACACGACAGTGAGTTCGGCCCGCTACGGCCGCTACGGCAGCGGCCAGGCCGTACGACGGCTCGAGGACTACACGCTGGTCACCGGCCGCGGCGCCTTCGCCGACGATTTCCATGCGCCGCAACAGGCACAGTTGTGCCTGTTGCGCTCGCCGCACGCGCACGCGCGGATCGTCTCGATCGACGCCGAAGCGGCCCGGCGCATGCCGGGCGTCGTCGCCGTCTTCGTCGGTGAAGACCTCGTCGCCGCCGGCGTCGCGGCATTTCCCTGCGCTGCCTTCGAACGCCCCGACGGAACGCCCACCGCGTCGCCGCCGAGACGCGCGCTCGCCGTCGACCGCGTGCGCTTCGTCGGCGAAGCGGTCGCGGCGATCGTCGCCGAGACGCAGGCGATCGCCGAGGAAGCGCGCGATGCGATCTTCGTCGACTACGAGCCGCTGGCCGCGGTCGTCGATGCATGGCAGGCGGTCGAGCCCGGCGCAGCGCGCGTCTTCGACGGCGCACCGGACAACGTCGCCGCAATGACCCGCTACGGCGACCGTGCGGCCGCCGACGCGGCCTTCGCGTCGGCGGCGCACGTCGTCGAGCAGGAAATCGTCAATCAGCGGCTCGCGCCGTCGCCGCTCGAACCGCGCACCGTGCTGGCGATGCCCGACCGCGCCAGCGGGCGCCTCACGTTGCGCATGAGCACGCAGATGCCGGGCGGTGCGCGCGACTCGCTGGCGGCGCTGCTCGGCCGACCGATCGAGAGCATCCGCGTGCTGGCCGGCGACGTCGGCGGCGGCTTCGGCATGAAGACCGGCCTGTACCCGGAAGACGCGGTCGTCGCGTGGTGCGCGCAGGAACTGCAGCGCCCGGTGAAGTGGCGAGCCGATCGCAGCGACGAGTTCGTCGGCGCCGTGCACGGCCGCGACCTGCACAGCCGCGCCGCACTTGCGCTCGATGCGCAGGGACGCGTACTCGCGCTGCGCATCCGCTCGGAAGCGAACGTCGGCGCCTACGCAACGCCCACCGGCGTGGCGATCCAGTTGCTGGTCGGACCGTGGGTGCAGACCAGCGTCTACGACATCACGACGATCGACTTCGAGTTCCGCGCGGTGCTCACCAACACGACGCCGACCGGCGCGTACCGCGGAGCCGGCCGGCCCGAAGCGATCTACCTGATCGAACGGCTGATGGACGCCGCCGCGCACCGCCTGGCGCTCGATCCGGTAGGGCTGCGCCGCCGCAACCTGGTCGCGCCGCATCGCATGCCCTACCGCAACGCGATGGGCCAGGTCTACGACAGCGGTCATTTCGAATCGATGCTCGACCAGGCGCTGGTGCTCGCCGACTGGGAAGGCTTCGACGCGCGCCTGGCGCAGTCGAAGGCGCGCGCACGGCTGCGCGGACGCGGCATCGTCACCTTCCTCGAGTGGACCGGCGGCAACGCGCTCGAGGAGCGCGTGACCATCGACGTCACGCCGGACGGCATCATCGAGATCGCCTCGGCCACGCAGGCGATGGGACAGGGCATCGCCACCTCGTACGCGCAACTGGCGGTCGACGTCTTCCAGGTGCCGATCGATCGCATCCGCATCGTGCAGGGCGACACCGATCGGGCAGCGGGCTTCGGCAGCGCCGGATCGCGCTCGCTGTTCACCGGCGGGTCCGCGGTGCAGATCGGCTCGCAGCGAACCGTGCAGAAAGCGCGCGAGCTGGCCGCCGAACACTTCGAGACGCGGGCCGACGACCTCGAATACGTCGACGGCGCGTTTCGCGTCGTCGGCACCGACCGCAGCCTCGGGCTGTTCGAACTCGCCGCCCGCGCGCCCGGCGAGCGGATCCGCGTCGACTCGACGACCGCCGTCGACGCGCCGAGCTGGCCGAACGCCTGCCACGTGAGCGAGGTCGAGATCGACCCCGACACCGGCGACGTCGAGGTGCTCGCATACGCGTCGATGAACGACGTGGGCCGCGTCGTCAACCCGACCATCGTTCGCGGGCAGCTCGAAGGCGGCGCGATGCAGGGCATCGGCCAGGCGCTGTGCGAGGGCGTCGCGTACGACGCGGACAGCGGACAGCTGCTTTCGGCGAGCTTCCTCGATTACGCGCTGCCGCGCGCGCAGCTCGCGCCCCCGTTCCGGATGGAGATGGACACGTCGATTCCCTGCCGCACGAATCCGCTCGGCGTGAAGGGGGTCGGCGAGCTCGGCACGATCGGCGCGACGCCGTGCGTGTTCAATGCAGTGGTCGACGCGTTGCGGCGCGCCGGAGCGGGAGAAGAAGCGCTGGACCTGCATATGCCGCTGACACGCGAGAAGGTGTGGAGGGCAATGCAGGGCCGGGGATGACGGTAGCGAGCGTGCGAAATGCGCGCGTTCGCGCGTTCGCGCGTGAGCGGCCGGTCGTCTACACCGCGCCGAACACGAATCGCGAACCCGTCGACGATCGAACGGCCTTCGGTCCGAACTCGCGTTGCGCCGACGCGATGAAGCCCTCGCCGCTGCAATGCATCGGTATGACGAAGTCCGGCGAAAGGCCCTTCAGCGCCATGACCGTCTCGCGCAGGTACTCCTCCGGGTGCGGGGCCAGATGGAAGCCACCGAGCACCGCGTGGACCTTGTCGATGCCCGACACCTTCATCGCCGTGCGCACGGAGTTGACGACGCCGCGATGCCCGCACGACGTCACTACGACGAGGCCCTTGCCCTTCACGTGCACGCAGGTCGCCTGCTCGTGCTGAAAATCGTCGGGAATCTTCGTGACGTTCTGCTTCGCCGCCGGCATCTTCGCCGGCTCGCATCCGACGCCGTCGCTGATGCCCACCGCCATTCGCGTCGGCGCGAGAACCTTCTCGAACGACTCGGCCGGAATCCAGCCGGTGGTGAACAGATGATCGGCCACGATCGACGGCCGCTCGGCGAAGCGCACCTCGAGCTGCGCATCGGCGATCGCGCGCCGATCCAGCGCACCGAAATTGCCGGCGGCATCGCCCACGCCCGCTTCGCGGGTGCAGAAGCATTCTTCGCCGCCCAGGTAGAAGGGAAGGCCCTTGCGCAGACGCCCGTCGTTCGCCTTCAGGAAACCGACGAGGCCGCCGAAGTGGTCGTAGTGCCCATGGCTGAGCACGAGAGCGTCGAGCCGTGCGGGATCGACCCGCAACAATTCGAGATTGTTGAGCAGCGTCGGTGACGTGTAGCCGAAATCGATCAACGCCTGGCGCGACTCGTCGCCTCGTTGCGATTCCAGGTGCAGGGCGAGGCCCCACTCGTTCTGTAGAGCCTTTTCCGGGGGCGCTTTCGACAGGGCGAAGGCGAAGCGCTGCACCTGCATGTCTCCGATCTTTCGCGTCGGCTCGAAAGCGTGGTGATAGGAGTCGGTGACGACCGTCACGACGAGACGGTCGACCTCCGGCACCTGCGCGGGCAGCGGTTGCGCGGTGGCCACGCGTATGCCGCCGAACAGACCCAATCCGACCGGGCCGAACATGCCGGCGCCGGTGGCACGCAAAAGCGACCGACGCCGTGGGCTGCCCAGATATTCGCCGCTCATCTCGCTTCCCTTTTCGTCACGCCGGTCGCGCGAGTTTGCACGGGTCACGCGTGCTTTGTCCATCACCTGGAGCGAAGCACTCGACCACTGCGCAGTTGTCGGATCGAGCCTGCGTTGGTCGGGTGCCTGCCGGACGCGGCGTTGCCCAGAAGCGCGACTCGCCTGCGCAGCGAGCGCGGCGTTGCCCGCTGTCGCACCTCGCGCCCGGTGGAACGTTCCCCGAAGCCGCCGTGCCGATCGAGCACGCGTCGGCTGCCTCGAAGCGCGCGTAACACCGCGCTACACTGGACCCATCATGCCCCTGCGCATTCTCGCCACCGGCGGCACCTTCGACAAGCGCTACGACTCGCGCACCGGCGAACTCGGCTTCGACGAGTCGCATCTTCCGTGCATCGTCGAGCGCGCGCGCCTGGCCGGCGAGGTGCGCGTGCAGGTCGTCATGCTGATCGACAGCCTGGACATGCGCGACGAGCACCGCCGCGAGGTGCTCGACGCGTGCCGCGCCGCGCCCGAGGAATCGATCGTCGTCGTGCACGGCACCGACACGATGGTCGAGACCGCCTCGGTGCTCGGCCAGGCACGGCTCGACAAGACCATCGTGCTCACCGGAGCGATGGTGCCGTTCGCGGTCGAAGACTCCGACGCCAGCTTCAATCTCGGCGCTGCGGTTGCCTTCGCTCGCTGCCTCGGGCACGGCGTGTGGGTGGCGATGAACGGCGTCGCGCGGCCGTGGTCGGACGTGCGCAAGAACCGCGCGGCGGGCGTCTTCGAGTCGCTCGGCTGACGGCGCTTCGGTTCACGGCTACCGCGCACCGAGCAACCGGCGCGCGGCTGCGGCGATTCTCGCTGCATCCACGCGCGCGACCTGCTCGAGCGGCGCCGAATAGCCGGCCGGCGCGCGCGGCGCGCCGATTCGTGCGACGCGCGCAACGCCGCGCTCGGCGAGCGTCGCGACGATCTCGGCGCCGAAACCCGCAACCTGCACCGCTTCGTGCGCGACGAGCACGCGCCCGGTCCGCGCCGCCGACGCCTCGACCGTTTCACGATCCCAGGGCCAGATCGTGCGCAGGTCGATCACCTCCGCGTCGATGCCGTCGGCTTCGAGCCTGCGCGCGGCGGCAAGCGCTTCGTGCAGCGTGCGACTCCACGACACGATGCTCAGGTCGCGTCCGGCCCGCACGACGCGCGCACGCCCGATGTCGACCGCTTCGGCCGGGTCGACCTCGCCTTCGAGCCCCCACAATTCCTTGTGTTCGAGATAGGCGACCGGATCTCCGCTGGCCACGCTCGCGCGCAGCAGTCCGTAGTTGTCCTGCGGAGTCGACGGGCAGACGACGACCAGGCCCGGCACGTGCGCGAACCACGCTTCGAGCGATTGCGAGTGCTGCGCCGCCGAAGCGCTCCAGATGCCGATCGGCATGCGCAAGACCATCGGCACACGCCCCTGTCCGCCGAACATGAACCGGTTCTTCGCCGCCTGGTTGACGATTTCGTCCATCGCGCACAGCGCGAAGTCGACCACACGCAGCTCGACGACCGGTTTCAGGCCGGTGAGCGCCATGCCGACGGCAGCGCCGACGATCGTCGCCTCCGAGATCGGCGTGTCGATCACGCGCCCGGCGCCGAAGCGATCGAGCAGGCCGCGATACTGCCCGAAGATGCCGCCGCGACCGAGGTCCTCGCCGAGCGCGACGACGCGGGCGTCGCTCTGCATCTCGTCGGCGAGCGCGTCGACGGCGGCCTGCGCGTAGGTCGCCGTGCGCGCCGCTGCGCGGCCGGTTGCGCGTGCCGCGTCGTTCAACTGAACCACCGGCCGTTGCCGCAATCCTGCACGTCCTCGAAGGCCGCGGCCTCGTCGGGCCACGGCGCATCGTTCGCCGACGCGAGCGCTTGCGCCACTTCCTCGCGCGCCGCTGCCATGCAGCGCTCGAGGTCTTGCACCGCGACCCCGCGCCGGACCAGGCGCGCACGCGCCACGAGCAGCGGATCGCCGCGCATCGCCTGCTCCAGTTCGCCCGCGTCGCGGTACGCGGCGGGGTCGACCGAAACGTGCCCCTTGAAGCGATAGGTCTTCGCGTGCAGCAGGCGCGGACCCTCGCCCGCACGCACCTGGCCGACGAGTCGACGCGCGGCGCGCCACACCTCGACCACGTCCATGCCGTCGACCTCGACCGCCGGGACGCCGAACGCGCGCGCTCGCGCAGCCGCTCCTTCGCCCGCCGACATCTGTGCCGTGCGCGTGGTCGCCGACCACTGGTTGTCCTCGCAGACGAACAGCACCGGCAGCGAGAACGCCGCCGCCCAGTTCAGGCTTTCGGCGAAGGGTCCGCGATTGAGCGCACCGTCGCCGAAGAAGGTGACGGCGATCGCGTCGCGCTGCTGCACGCGCATCGATTGCGCCGCGCCCACCGCGATCGGAATGCCGGCGGCGACGACGCCGTTGGCGCCGAGCATGCCGACCGAAAAGTCGGCGATGTGCATCGATCCGCCCTTGCCGCGACAGAACCCGGTCGCACGGCCGAACAGCTCGTGCATCGTCGATTCGATGCTCGCGCCCTTGGCGATCGTGTGGCCGTGACCGCGATGCGTCGACGTGAGCCAGTCGCCGACGCGCAGCTGCGCGCAGACGCCCGCAGCCACCGCCTCCTGGCCGGTGGACAGGTGCAGCGGGCCGCGCACGTTCGCGCGACCGTCGCCCGCCTGGCCGAAGGCCGCCACGCCGCCGCGGCTCGCCTCCTCGGCCGCATCCTCGAAGGCGCGGATGCGGCACAGCGTGCGATACAGCCCGAGCAGTTCCGCGTCGGGCGGGCAGACGTCGGTCATCGTCGGCAGGCTCCGGCAGGTGATGCGCATACGAACGAAGCTCCCGGCGGGAGCTCCTGCGCGACTGCGATCGTACACGCGCGTCGCCCGCAGACGTCGGCCCGAAGTCGTCTTGATCCGGATCAAGGCGCCGCGCCGGCCGACGCACAGAATGTTTACCTGATCAACAATCATGCGCGAGCGGCGGTTGCCCGCCGGCACTCGCGCAGCGACGGCTCAAACTCGACGGGAGGCGGCCGATGTCATCGATTCTGGCGGAACACTCTCCGGTGGCGGAAGACCCGCGCGCCGCTGCGCCGGCTCCGAAGAAAAAGCGCGCGCGCTCGATCCTGAGCGTGATCGTCAACGGGCGCGAGCGCGAGGACGTCGTACCCGACGGGATGCTGCTGCTCGACTACCTGCGCGAGGTGGTCGGACTCACCGGTACCAAGCAGGGCTGCGACGGCGGCGAGTGCGGCGCGTGCACGGTGCTGGTCGACGACAAGCCGCGCCTGTCGTGCTCGACGCTGGCCGCGCAGATGGAAGGCCGGCGCGTCGAAACGGTCGAGGGCCTGGCGCACGGCGGGAAAATGAGCGTGCTGCAGCAGGCTTTCCACGAGAAGCTCGGCGCGCAGTGCGGCTACTGCACGCCCGGGATGATCACCACCGCCGAGGCGCTGCTGCGGCGCAACCCCGATCCGAGCCGCGACGAGATCAAGGCGGCGCTCGGCGGCAACCTGTGCCGCTGCACCGGGTACGTGAAGATCATCGAATCGGTCGAGACCGCCGCCGCCGCCCGCAAGGTGACGCCATGAGCGTCGCGCAGCTCGAAAAGACGCGCGTCGGCACGGTCGGCGTGCGCACGCCGCTGATCGACGGCGTCGACAAGGTCACCGGCCGCGCGAAATACACGGCCGACCTGCCCGCAGTCGGCGCGCTGTGCGGGCGCATCCTGCGCTCCACCGTGCCGCATGCACGCCTGCTGGTCGTCGACACCTCGGCCGCCGAAGCGCTGCCCGGCGTGGTGGCGGTCGTCACCGGCGACGACTGCCGCATTCCGTTCGGCGTACTGCCGATCGCCGAGAACGAGTTCCCGCTCGCGCGCGAGAAGGTGCGCTACCGCGGCGACCCGATCGCGGCGGTGGCTGCGGTCGACGAGGCGACGGCTGCGCGCGCACTCGAACTGATCCGCGTCGAGGTCGAGAAGCTGCCCGCCTACTTCGACGCGAAGAAGGCGATGAAGCCCGGCGCCGAGCCGATCCACGCCGAAAAACCCAACAACGTCCTGCGCGAAGTGCACGCCGAATTCGGCGACACGGCAGCCGGCTTCGCCGCCGCGCACCTCGTGCGCGAGAAGAGCTACGACTACGCCGAGGTCTGCCATGCGCAGATGGAACCGAACGCCACGCTCGCCGAGTACGACCCCGAGCGCGGGCATCTCACGCTGCACACGACGACACAGGTGCCCTATTACGTGCTGCTGAAGGTCGCGCAGTGCCTCGAGATGGACCAGGCGCACATTCGCGTCGTCAAGCCCTTCCTCGGCGGCGGCTTCGGCCAGCGCACCGAGGCGCTGCATTTCGAGATCATCGCCGCGCTGCTCGCGCGCAAGGCCGGCGGCACCGTTCGCCTGCTGCAGACGCGCGAGGAGACCTTCCTCGCGCACCGCGGCCGTCCCGACACGAAGATCACCGTCAAGCTCGGCATGACGCGCGACGGCAAGCTCACCGCGTGCCACCTGCAGGCGACGCAGGAAGGCGGCGCCTACGCGGGCTACGGAATCATCACGATCCTCTACACCGGCTCGTTGCTGCACGGCCTCTACGAGATCCCGGCGATCAAGCACGACGCCTGGCGCGTCTACACGAACCTGCCGCCGTGCGGCGCGCAGCGCGGTCACGGCACGGTCGACGCCCGTGCCGCGTTCGAGTCGCTGATGAACGAGATGGCCGACGAGCTCGGCATCGACCACATCGTCGTTCGCCAGCGCAACCTGCTGCCCACCGTCCCCTACGTCACCGCCTACGCGCAGCGCGTCATGAGCTACGGCCTGCCCGAATGCCTCGAGAAGGTGAAGAAGGCTTCGCGCTGGGACGAACGCCGCGGCCGGATGCCGCGCGGCCGCGGCCTCGGAATCGCCTGCTCGCACTTCGTCTCGGGCACGACGACGCCGAAGCACTGGACCGGCGAGCCGCACGCGGTGGTCAACCTGCGCCTGGACTTCGACGGCGCCATCACCGTGCTCACCGGCGCCGCCGACATCGGCCAGGGCTCGAACACGATGGCCGCGCAGATGGTCGCCGAGACGATGGGCGTCGCCTGGCAGCGCATCCGCGTCGTGTCGGCCGACAGCGCGCTCACGCCGAAGGACAACGGCAGCTATTCGTCGCGCGTCACCTTCATGGTGGGCAACGCGGCGATCGACGCCGCGCGGCAACTCGAACGCATCCTGGTCGACGCGGCAGCACACAAGCTCGAAGCCAGCGCGAACGACATCGAACGCGACGGCGAGATGTTCCGCGTCGCCGGCACCGACCGCGAGCTGCACTTCCACGACGTCGTCAAGGCGGCACTCGTCGACACCGGACCGATCACGGTCAAGGGCACCTTCACCAGCCCGAAGGAGTTCATGGGCAGCAAGGAAATCCGCGCCAGCGCGATCGGCGCGACGATGGGCTTCTGCTACGCCGCGCAGGTCGTCGAGTGCTCGGTCGACGAAGTCACCGGCAAGGTCACCGCCGAGAAAGTGTGGGTGGCGGTCGACGTGGGCCGCGCGCTGAATCCGCTGGCGGTCGAAGGCCAGGTGCAGGGCGGCGTCTGGATGGGCATGGGCCAGGCGCTGTCCGAGCAGACCCGCTACAGCGAGGGCCGGATGATGCACGGCAACCTGCTCGACTACCGCGTGCCGACGATGGTCGAGAGTCCCGACATCGAGGTGCTGATCGTCGAGAGCATCGACCCGAACGGACCCTACGGCGCCAAGGAAGCCAGCGAAGGAATGCTCGCCGGATTCCTGCCGGCGCTGGCCGACGCGGTGCACGAAGCCGTCGACGTGCGCGCCTACACGATGCCGCTGAGCCCCGAGTGCATGAGCGACCTGCTCGAGGCCCGCGAAGGAGCGAAAGCATGAACCTGATGCCCGAACTGCGCCTGCATCGCCCCGAGACGCTCGACGAGGCGGTGCGCCTGAAAGCGACGCTCGCCGGCGCGCGCTTCGTCGCCGGCGGCACCGACCTGCTCGTCAACCTGCGCCGCGGCCTGGGCGAGCCCTCCGACCTGATCGACCTCGGCGCGATCGCCGATCTCGCCTCGGTGCGGCGCGTCGAAGGCGCGCTGTGGCTGGGCGCAGGAGTCGCGCTCGACGATCTCGCGCGGCACGCCGAGGTGCTCGCACACTACCCTGCGCTGGCCCAGGCCGCGCTGCAGGTCGCCGGACCGAACCACCGCGCCGCCGCCACGCTCGGCGGCAACCTGTGCCAGGACACGCGCTGCGTCTTCTTCAACCAGAGCGACTGGTGGCGCAAGGGCAACGATTACTGCCTGAAGTACAAGGGCGACAAGTGCCACGTCGTCGTCAAGAGCGATCGCTGCTACGCCACCTATCACGGCGACGTCGCGCCGGTGCTGATGGTGCTCGGCGCCGAGGCGGTGATCGCCACGCAGGGCACCGCACGGCGCGCGAAGATCGCCGAGTTGTATCGCGAGGACGGCGCCGCGCACCTGACGCTCGCCGCCGGCGAAGCGCTGGCCGCGGTCGTGCTGCCGGCGATGGACGGATGGCATGCCGGCTACGCGAAGATGCGCGAACGCGACGCGATCGACTTTCCGCTTGCGGGCATCGCCGCCGCACTGCGGCGCGACGGCGACCGGATCGGCGAACTGCGCGTGGCGATCACCGGCACCAACTCGGCACCGCTGATGGTGCCCACGGACGAACTCGCCGCTCGCCGCTGGGACGATGCGGCCGCGGCCGATCTCGTCGCCGCTCTCGGCAAGATCGGCAATCCGTTGAAGACGACGGTGGTCGGCGCCAAGTATCGCAGGCGCGTGATGCGGGCCGTCGCGCGTCGGTTGATCGACACGCTGTGGGACGACGCGGCGCGTGCCGACGGCGCGGCACGATCGTGAACCGGGGGCCGAGCGCGTGAAGCGGGCGGCGCGAACGTGAAGCGGGCGGCGGAAACAGCCGATGCGCGTGCCGCCGGTCCGCAGGCGTCGCGCGGCAGCCGACCGTCAGCCGCTGACGCCCGCAGCGCCCAACCGGTGTCCTTCGGGTTGCTGCCGCAGGTGCTCGGCTACCACCTGCGTCGAACGCAGGTCGAGATCTTCCGGCACTTCTCGCGCACCGTCGGCGCCGAGATGGACATCACGCCGGGCCTGCTCGGCATGCTGCAGGTGATCGAGGCCAACCCCGGCCTCGCACAGAGCCGCCTGGCCGAAGCGATGGAAGTCGATCGCTCGGCGATCGTCAAGGTGATCGACCAGCTCGAGGGCCGCGGCCTGATCGTTCGCGAGCCTTCGCCGCACGACCGGCGCAGCTACTGCATCCGGCTCACGAACACCGGTACGTCGGCGCTGCGGCGGATGAAGACGCTGATGCTGCGCCACGAGGACGATTTCACCGCGGTGCTGTCGGCGCAGGAGCGGCGCCAGCTGATCGAGCTGCTGGCTCGCTTGCACGAAGGGCGGTAGCCGACGCAGGCAGCGCCCGCGCCCGCGCCCCCCCGTCTGGCGCGGACTCTCGCACCCGCCGAAACTGCGCTATCTTCGCGCTGGCGTCCTGCGGCCGCTACGGCGCGGGCCGCCGCACGGCTTCGCACGGGGCGCCGCACGAATCGCCGTCGCTCTGCCCGCGCGTACCTCCGATCCCTTTGCACAGGCGAACGACGACGATGAAACCCCGACTTTTCCCCGCCGCCCTCTCGCTGGCGGCCGCGGCTGCGCTGCTCGGCGCCACCACCGCCTTCGCCGGCGCCACCGGCGAAGAATGGGAGTACACGATCACCGTCGACATGAACGGCATGAAGATGCCGATGCAGCCGATGAAAGTGTGCATGGAGCCCGACCAGGGCGACCTGCCGCCGCTCGAACCGAACTGCCAGTTGAAGAGCAGCGGCGTCAGCGGCGCCACCACCAGCTTCCACGTCGTCTGCGGCGAGCCGGAACCGGGCGAGATGAAGGGGCAGTTCACGCGCAAGGGCGATCGCCTCGAGGGCAGCTACACGTTCACCGCCGACGGCGAGCAGGCGACGATGACGACGGTGGGCCGCAAGCTGGGCAAATGCGATCCGTCGAAGGAGCCGGGGTCGGCGCGACGCGGGTGAGCTTCGGCGAGCACGAGACCGCCGCACTGCCGCCGATGATCGTGAAGATGCGCCGGCGCTTGCCGAAGGGGAGCGCCGAGCCGGCGCTGCACCACGGGCTGGGCGTGCGCGCTGCGCTCTCAGCCCAGGGTGACGCCGGCCTGTCGGATCAGCTTGTCCCAGCGATCGAGTTCGCTGCGCATTTCGCGCGCGAGCTCTTCGGCCGACTCCGGACTCGGAATGGCGCCTTGCCGAATCAGCGTCTCGGTGACGCCCGGGTTGCCGAGCGCGCTGCGCGTTTCGGCGTCGATCTTCGCCACGGCAGCCGCGGGAGTGCCGGCCGGTGCGAGCAGGAAAAGGCGCGGCGATGCGTCGAAGCCGGGCAGCCATTCGGCAATCGGGCGCCAGTCCGGCGCATCGCGCAGCCTGTGCGGACTCGTTACGCCGATCACACGGATCTTTCCGGCCTTCTCCTGTGCGAGGGCGGCTGCGGCACTCACCACACCGATCGGCACCTGGCCGCTGATCAGGTCGGGCAGGATCTGCGAGGCGCCTTTGTAGGGCAGGTGAATCATCTTGATGTGCGCCTGCGACTGCAGGTATTCCATCGCGAGATGGTGAACGGTGCCGATGCCGGAAGTGGCGTACAGCAGTTCCTTGCCCGACTTCGAAAGCCGGGCGAGATCCTCGAGCGACTGGATTGCCCCGGCCGGGTTCACTGCGATGGTCAACGGAGCGATCGCCACCGAAGCCACCGGAACGAAACTCTTCAAGGGATCGAAATTGACCTTGCGCATCGCTTTCGCAGCGATCAACAGCGACGAATCGGCAAGCATCAGCGTGTACCCGTCCGGCGCTGCAGTGGCCAACGCGTCGGCAGCGATCGTGCTCGATGCGCCCGGACGGTTCTCGACGACGAAGCTCTGGCCGAGTTGTTCGCTCAGTCGCGCGGCGAGCGTCCGCGCAATTGCATCGGCGCCTCCGCCAGCGGAGAAACCGACGAGGATGCGAACGGGTCGCGCCGGATAGTCCTGGGCGACAACGCCGCGCGGCAAGAGCGCCGCGGCCGATACGACGGCGGAGAAGGAGGCGACGAAGCGGCGCCGGTCGCGATTGTGCATTCCTGTGTCTCCCCTGATGGTTCGATCGTCGCGCGAAGCGTCCCTCACGCCTTGCCCGACCCTCGGGACAGCGATCGTTTCGCCAGATCCGCCACGGCATCCCAGTCGGGTTCGAAGCCGAAGCCCGGCGTTTCGGTGAGGTCGATCCAGCCGTCGCGCGCGCGAGGCACTTCCCGGTAGACCTGCTCGTACAGCAGCACGGCGCTACGGTGGTATTCGACGAAGCCGCCGTGTGCGAGCCCCGCGTGCAGATGCATGTTGTGGAACGGCCAGGCGCCGCCATTGGCGATGGCCACGTTGAAGGCCTGCGCCATGCCTGCGATGCGCAGGCACTGCGTGAGCCCGCCGGTGATCGCAACGTTCGGTTGCGCGATATCCAGCGCCCTTGCCGTGAAGAAGTCGGCAAAGCGCGAGGCAAGGCCTTCGTTCTGCCCCGCCGCCAGCGGCACGCGCACGCGCGATCGCATGTCGGCCATCGCGCGAACGTCGTTCTGCGTGACGGGTTCCTCGAAAAACGCGAGGTCGACGTCTTCGAGCCGCTGTGCAAGGCGAGCGGCATGATAGGGATCGAGACTGCAATTCGCATCGATGCAGATCTCGACGTCGGCGCCGACCGCCTCGCGCACTGCGCGCACACGCCGTTCATCGTCGATGATCACTTCGGAAAGCGGGCGCGGCTCGTCGCGGCGTTGCAGCGCATGGTTCCCGACGGTCATCTTCAGGCGACGAAAGCCGCGCCCCGCCCAGTCACGCGCCGCCTCGACGAGCTGGTCGCGATCGAAGAAGCCGAAACCGAAGGTGGCATACACCGGTACGCGCGCGCGTGCACCGCCCAGCAACCGCCAGATCGGCATCCCGAGCGCTTTCGCTTTCAGGTCCCAGACCGCGAGGTCGATCGCGGCGATCGCGTGCGCGGCGTAGCCGCTCTGGCCGCGTGGCGACAAGAGCCAGTAGAGCCGCTCCCAGATCCGCTCGTGTGCGACGGGATCCATTCCCACCACGGCGTGCGAAGCGACGTGCTCGATCGCTGCGGCGACGACCTCCTCTTCCGTGATCGCGGTGAATCCGGTTCCGATCGTCCCGTCGTCGGCCTCGAGGCGCACGAGAACGCACGACAGGTTGGTGCGCTTCGAGGTGGAACCCGCATCGAGTTCCATCTCCACGTTCAGCGGAATCGCCTTGCAACTCGTGATCTTCATCGGTTCGGCTTTCGAGACACCCGTGGCTATCCGCGCCAGCAAGGCGTGCTCGATAATAACGAATCGCGATGCAACGAACGAGAGGTAGCGCGAGTGCCGCCCAAGGACGAAAAGCCGGGCCTCGGCGTCATTGTGCCGCCAGCCGACGGCGCGGTGCCGCCGGAGCTGCTGCAACTGTACGGCTCGCGAGTGCGCTTCTTCGGCCGGGGACTCGCGATTCCGCAGATCTCGAGCGCCGGTTTCGACACCGTCATCGAGAAGGTCGTCGATCTGTCGCGCGCACTCGCTGCCGACGGCGCGCAAGCGATCGCCTTGATGGGCACTTCGCTCAGTTTCTATCGAGGCGCCGGCTGGAGCGACGAGCTCGTCCGCGCGATGCGTGAAGCGACCGGACTGCCCGCCACGACGATGAGCGATGCGATCGTCCAGGCGCTGCGTGCGGTCGGCGCCAGGCGGCTTGCCATCGGCACGGCCTACACCGAGGACATGAACCGGCGCCTGGAAGCGTTTCTCGTCCGGGCCGGTTTCGAAGTCGCTTCGCTCGAATCGCTCGAGCTGCTGACGGTCGAGCAAGTGCATCGCGTGCGCGCGAGCGAACTCGAGGCACTGGCGATCCGGGCCGCGAAGGCAGCCTCGGGCGCCGAGGCCGTCCTGATCTCATGTGGCGGTCTTCGCACGCTCGAAGTCGCCGCGCCGCTCGAAGCGCGCCTGGGCCTTCCGGTCGTGTCCAGTGCGGTCGCCGGAGCGTGGGCCGCCGTACGCCTGCTCGGGCAAAGCGGGCACGCAAGTGGTTACGGTTGCTTGCTCGAGAGATCGGGCAATCCGCGCTGAGATCGGTCGGCACCGATGATCCACACCTTTGCCACGCTGCTGATCTTCCAGACACTGGGCGAGGGGCTCGCTTATGCCTTTGCGCTCCCGGTGCCCGGGCCCGTGATCGGCATGGTCGCGCTGTTCGGCTTCCTTCTCGCTCGACCGGGCGCAGCGGAAGGACTGGCGCCGGTGAGCCTGGAATTCCTGCGTCACCTGTCACTGCTGTTCGTGCCGGCCGGCGTCGGAATCATGGTGTACGGCGAGCAGGTCCTCGTCGCATGGTTGCCGATCGCAGCGGCGTTGCTCGTCAGCACCGTGGTGGCGCTGGCGGTCTCGGCGCTGGTGTTGCGCGCGTTGAAGAAATGAGCACGAACCTCGGCCGTGTCTGGGTCTACCTGGCGGCTTCGCCGTTGTTATGGCTGACCGCCACCTTGCTCGCGTATCGGATCGCCTATGCGATCTATGCGCGCTGCCGGTTCCATTCGCTCGCCAACCCGGTGGCGATCGCCGTGGCGCTGCTGCTGCTCGTTCTGGTGCCGACCGGGACCGAATACCGCACCTATTTCGAGGGCGCGCAGTTCGTTCACTTCCTGCTCGGACCCGCCACGGTCGCACTGGCCATTCCGCTTTATCTGCAACTCGACAAGCTCCGGCGCAACGGCTTCGCGCTGCTGGTCAGCGCGTTTTGCGGCAGCGCCGCGGCGGCGGCCAGCGGCATGCTGGTCGCCGCCATGCTGGGTGCTTCGCCCGCGATCGTGCTGTCGATCGCACCCAAATCGGTGACGACGCCGATCGCAATGGGGGTGTCCGAGACGATCGGTGGCCTGCCGTCGCTCACCGCGGTGCTGGTCATCCTGACCGGCATCCTGGGCGCGGCCGGTGCGCGCTATCTTTTCGACTGGATGAAGATCGGCGAACACAGCGTGCGCGGCTTCGCTCTGGGCGTCACCTCGCACGGCATCGGCACCGCGCGCGGCTTTCAGGTCAGCGACGAAATGGGCGCGTTCTCGGGCCTGGGGATGGGGCTTTCGGGTGTGCTGACGGCGCTCTTCCTGCCGCTCGCGTTGAAATGGTTCGGCGTGATCTGACGGCGGCCTGCAGCCGGATGCTGCAGCCGAGGCGCCGGCCCCCGCGCACGACGCCCGGCTCACGAGCGCCGGCACATCGGCGTGTTTCGCCGACCCGACCCGGGTGTTCGCGGCAAACACGCTGTGAAATGCAGCATTCCTGGTTGCGCAATGCAGTACGGACGCGAAAATGCCGCCTTCTGCAGCGGCGTGGAGGCGGGCGACGGCCCGCAAGCCGCGCGCCGGGCTTTTGCTGCAGACGGGTCGACGCTGCTGTAAGCGCTGGAGAACTTCATGAATGATCTGGCGTCGCTTCGCGATGCTCTACGGCAATTCGCTGCAGACCGGGACTGGGACCAGTTTCACTCCCCGAAGAACCTCGTTGCTGCGCTTTCGGTGGAGGCTGCCGAATTGCAGGAACCGTTTCAATGGCTGACCGAAGAGCAGAGCAGGCATCTGTCGGCAGCTCAACTGGAAGCAGTGCGCGAGGAAATCGCTGACGTCTTGATCTACCTCGTAAGGCTCGCCGACAAACTGGACATCGATCCGCTGGCCGCAGCGGCAGGAAAGCTCGTCATCAACGCGCGGAAATATCCCGCGGACAAGGTGCGCGGGTCGGCCGGCAAGTACGTTCCATAAGCCGCCCGCATGATCATCTACAAGTCCACCAAGTCCGGCTTCCTCGACGACGTATTCAAGCACGATATCGAGGCAGTCATTCTCGCCGCCTACAGGGAAGAGACCGGGCACAAGGTGCCTCCGGGCCAGATCCTCGCGTGGAAACAGTCGCTGCTGGCGATGGCCAAAGTACTCAACGACGATTCGATCCCTGACGACTGCGGCATTGCGGTGGAATACACGATTCCGCAGACCTCGAAACGAATCGATCTCTTGTTGTCGGGCTCGGCCGAGGCCGAGAAGGCCAACCTCATCGTCGTGGAACTCAAGCAATGGGAGACCGCTGCTGCCACCGAGCAAGATGGGGTGGTGACCACCCGGATGGGAGGCGGCCAAGTCAGCACCAGCCATCCGTCGTACCAGGCCTGGTCCTATGCGGAAATGTTGCAGGGCTTCAACGAGGCCGTTTATCAGAGGGCGGTCACTCTGCGGCCCTGTGCCTATCTGCACAACTTCCGGGATCGCGCCGTCCTGGAAGGGTCTGCGTATGCGTACTACACCGCCAAGGCACCGTTCTTCATCAGCGGGCCCGAGGAGCGTGAACGACTGCGAGCGTTCATTGCCCGCTACATACGGCGAGGCGACCGCGGCAACCTCATCGTCCAGATCGAGAACGGGCGCATCCGGCCATCGAAGCGCCTCGTCGATGCTCTGCTGGGGATGTTGGCCGGAAAGCGCGAATTCGTGCTGGTCGACGACCAGAAGGTGACCTACGAGACCGCGCTGGCCAAGGCAGCGACTGCCGCGAAGAAGCGAAAACAAGTGGTCATCGTCGACGGCGGGCCTGGAACCGGAAAATCGGTCGTTGCGATCAACCTGCTCGCCGCGCTCACCGCCAGGCGCCTGTTGGCACGTTACGTGACCAAGAACAACGCCCCGCGCGCAGTATTCGAGAAGCAGCTCGCTGGTACTTACCGCAGGTCGCAGATCACCAATCTGTTTTCCGGCTCGGGCGAGTTCATCGGAGCGAAAGCAGACACCTTCGACGCGCTGATCGTCGATGAAGCGCATCGGCTCAACGAAAAGTCCGGACTATTCGGCAATCTCGGTGAACACCAGATCAAGGAGATCATCCAGGCTACCCGCTGCGCCATATTCTTCATCGACGAGGATCAACGCGTCACCTGGAAGGACATCGGCAGAAAGGCGGAAATCGAAGCCTATGCCGACAATGCCGACATCACGCACTTGCGTCTCGAGTCGCAGTTCCGATGCAGCGGATCGGACGGTTACCTCGGATGGCTCGATCACGTTCTCGGAATCCGGCCGACAGCAAACGAGAAGCTCGATCCTGCAGAATACGATTTCCGTGTCCTCGATTCGCCGACCGAGCTCCAGCGACTGATCGAAGAGCGCAACCTCGGCTCCAATCGCGCGCGCATGGTCGCAGGTTACTGCTGGGACTGGAAAAGCAAGTCCGACTCTTCCGCCCAGGATGTGGTCATTCCCGAGCACGGCTTTGCAATGCAATGGAATTTGACCAGGGACGGTGGCTTGTGGATTACGGCGGCGGATTCGGTCAAGCAAATCGGCTGCATTCACACTTGCCAAGGACTGGAAGTGGATTACATCGGCGTGATCATCGGACCCGATCTGATCGCGCGCAACGGGGAGGTGATCGCGTGCCCGGAAAAGCGATCCCGGCAGGACCAGTCGATCAAGGGGTTCAAGAAGGCTGCGAGAGCGGACCCGATCTCTGCCGGCAAGAAGGCGGCCGAGATCATCCGAAACACATACAGAACTCTGATGACTCGAGGAATGAAGGGCTGCTACGTGTACTGCACGGATGGGGCGATGGCGCAGCACCTCGAGGATCACATTCTCGCGTCACGAGCCGTGCCGCAGAAGGCATTTCTGCTGGCCGCTGAGCCGGCATCGAGCAGATACGAATGACGTCTGCCCGCACCGGCAACGCATTGGCGTTTCCCGACGTCGGCACCTCGTCGACCCGCACGCCGGAACCCCGCCTCACTTCCCGATGCAGAACCGACTGAAGATCACCCCGAGCAAGTCGTCCGCGCCGAACTCCCCGGTGATCTCGTTCAGCCGCTCCTGCGACAGCCGCAATTCCTCGGCGAACAGATCGAGCTGAAGATCGCCCTGGTCGGCGCGCGCCGCCGCCGCTTCGAGATGCTCGCGCGCCGCCCGCAGGGCGACCAGGTGCCGCTCGCGCGCGATGAAGGTCGACTCGCCTCCCGACTGCCAGCCGGCGAGTTCGAGCAGCAGCGTGCGCAGCAGCGCGATCCCTTCACCGGTCTTCGCCGACAGCCACACCGACGCCTCAACCGTCCGCCCGCGGGTCGACGCCGCAGCCTCGCTCGATCGGTCCGCCGCGCTCTCGCCGCGCGGCGGCGCATCGCGACTGCCCTGCGCGCACGGCGAAGCCGCGCGCGCGACGCGCGCGTCGACGCCGGCAAGGTCGATCTTGTTGTAGACGCGCACGATCGGCACGTGGCGCGCGAGTAGCCCTTCGAGTTCGTCTTCGATCGCGCGTGCGCCCGCTGCATCGCGTCGGCGCGCATCGAGCAGGTGCACGACGACGTCGGCCCTGCCCGCTTCCTTCCAGGTGCGCTCGATGCCCATCCGTTCGACGACGTCTTGGGTTTCGCGCAGCCCCGCGGTGTCGACGACGTTCAGCGGCACGCCCTCGATCTGGATCGCCTGCGCGATGCGGTCGCGCGTCGTCCCGGGAACGTCGGTGACGATCGCGATCTCCGCTCCGGCCAACGCATTGAGCAGCGAGCTCTTGCCGACGTTCGGCTCGCCGAGCAGCACGACGTTCAACCCCTCGCGCAGCAGCGCTCCGCGCCGCGCGCGCACGAGCAGCGCCTCGAGCGCCGCGCGCAACGCGGCCAATCGTCCCCTCGCGTCCGACGCCTCGAGGAAGTCGATCTCCTCCTCGGGAAAATCGAGCGTCGCCTCGACGAGCGTGCGCAGTTCGATCAGCCGCTCGACCAGCGCATGCACGGCGTCGGAGAACTCGCCCGACAGCGAACGCGCGGCCGAGCGCGCCGCCTGCTCGGTGCTCGCGTCGATCAGGTCGGCCACCGCCTCGGCCTGCGCAAGGTCGATCTTGTCGTTCAGGAACGCGCGCTGCGTGAACTCGCCGGGCTGGGCGAGCCGCACCCCGATCTCGCTGCCCGCCTCGAGCACGCGGCGCAGCAGCAGCTGCAGCACGACGGGTCCGCCGTGTCCCTGCAGTTCGAGTACGTCCTCGCCGGTGTACGAATGCGGCGCCGGAAAGAAGATCGCGATGCCGTGATCGAGCACCGACCCGTCGTCGCCGAAAAACGGGCCGTAGCTCGCGTGCCGTGGCGGCAGTCGCCGACGAAGAACGCGATCGATCACCGCGCCCAGCCCGCTTCCCGAAACGCGCACCACGCCGATGCCCCCCCTGCCCGGAGCCGTGGCAATCGCGGCGATCGGTTCGTTCATCGAGGACGCACTCCTGCGGCAGGAGCGAAAAAGAAGCGATCCGCCGCATGCAAGAAGGCGCATGCCGGGAAACGCTCGAAAAGCGAGCGGCCCGACGGAAAACGCTCGAAGAGCGAGCGCCGCGCCCTGCGCCGACCCCGGCGGCGCGTGCGCGCCGCGCGCCGCGCGACGCCGATTACTTGTGCAACACCCCGAGCTTCTTGTTGATCAGCCACTGCTGGGCGATCGAATAGACGTTGTTCACCAGCCAGTACAGCACCAGCCCCGCCGGGAAGAAGAAGAACATCACCGAGAACACCAGCGGCATGATCATCATCATCTTCGCCTGGATCGGATCCGGCGGCGTGGGGTTGAGCTTGACCTGGATGAACATCGTGCCGGCCATCACCAGCGGCAGGATGAAGTAGGGATCCGGCGCCGACAGGTCGTGGATCCAGCCGATCCACGGCGCATTGCGCATCTCCACCGAGGCGAGCAGCACCCAGTACAGCGCGATGAACACCGGGATCTGCACGACGATCGGCAGGCAGCCGCCGAGCGGGTTGATCTTCTCGGTCTTGTACAGCTCCATCATCGCCTGGTTCATCTTCACGCGATCGTTGCCGTAGCGCTCGCGGATCGCCGTGAGCCGCGGCGTGACGGCCTTCATCCGCGCCATCGACTTGTAGCTCGCCGCCTGCAGCGGGAAGAAGATCGTCTTGATCAGCAACGTGAGCAGCACGATCGCCCAGCCCCAGTTGCCGACGACCGCGTGCAGCTTCTCGAGCAGCCAGTAGATCGGCTTGGCGATCACGGTGAGCCATCCGTAGTCCACCGTGAGGTCGAGGCCGGGCGCGATCGCCTCGAGCATTCGCTGCTTCTGCGGGCCGACCAGCAGTTCGGACTCGGTACTCGTCGTCGCGTTCGGCGCAAGGGTGCCGAGCGGCTCCTTGACGCCCACCGAGTAGAGGTTGTCGTCGACCTTGCGTGCGTAATAGTCGCGTTGCACCCCCTGCTTCGGAATCCACGCGGCCACGAAGTAGTGCTGGATGATGCCCACCCATCCGTCGTCGGCCGACTTCGTGTAGGTCGCCTTGCCCTTGTCGATGTCGCTGAACGACACCTTCTGGAACTTGTCCTCGTCGGTGTAGACGACCGGCCCGGTGTACGTGCTGTAGAACTTCGATCCGCCCGCCGGCGCTTCGCCGTCGCGCGTGAGCTGCAGGTACAGCACCGGGCTGAGCGGCACATCGCCCAGGTTCGTCACCTCGTCCTTCACGTGCACGACGTATTCGCCGCGCGCGAGCGTGTAGGTACGAACGAGCCGCAGGCCGCCGCTCTCGGCCTGGAGCTGCAGCTGCACTTCGTTGCCGGTGCCCAGCGAGCGCGGTGCGGTGCCGCCGCGCACCGGCGTCATCGGCGTGCGATGCGTGGGGAACGACGCACCGGGCGCGGCGTCGCCGATCAGGCCGCTTTGTGCGAGATAGATGCGCCCGGGCGCGTACTGCAGCAAGACGAGGTTCTGCTCTTCCTGTCCGTTTTCCTCGCGATGCGCGAGGAGCTCGGCGCGGCGCACCTGTCCGCCCATCAGATCGACGTCGATGGCAAGGACGTCGTTGCTCAGGCGGATCGCCTGGTCGGACGCGACGGCGGCTCCGCCCGGCGCCGGTGCCGGTGTCGCGGCGGCGGTCGCGCCGGCGCCGGTGGCCGTGGTCGTCGCGGGCGGAATCGCCGCGTCGGACGCGGCTCCGCCTTTCGCGGACGGGCCGGCGCCGGCGCGTCCGTCCGGGCCTTCGTGAACGCCCTGCGTGGCGGGGGGCGGGCCGCCGAACAGCGACGCGTGTCCCTGGTGGCGCTGCCAGGAGTCCCACAGGAACAACAGCGACATCGAGAACACGATCCACAGGATCATTCGTTGGGTCTGCATGGCTCGGGAATCAGGATTCGACGGGTGGTTCGTCGCGCATCGATGTCGGCCAGCGGCACCGGCAGCGCGACGACAGATGAAGCGGCACTTCGTCGATGCCGCCCGCATGGAAGGGGTGGCAACGCGCAAGGCGCCGCACGGCCAGCCAGCCGCCCCGCAGGGCGCCGTGGCGTTCGATCGCCTGCACCGCGTAGTCGGAGCAGGTCGGCAGGAAGCGACAGCGCGGAGCGAGAAACGGGCTGATCGCAGCCCGGTAGAAACGGACCGCGCCGAGAAGAAGCCAGCGTGCCGCGGCACCGAAGGCCTCACGAATCGACGTGAAAGTCGACGCGGAATCGGTCGTATGGAAAAAGCGTTTCATCGCCGGTAGCCGCCGGTAGCGTTTCATCGCTGCTTGTCGCCTTTTCGGTCGCCTTTTCGGTCGCCCTTTCGGTCGCCTTTTCGGTCGCCTTTTCGGTCGCCCTTTCGGTCGCCCTCTCGCAGCCAGGCATCGGCGGCGACGAAGAGCCGATCGAGCTCCTCGCGCGCCAGTCGCTTGCGTGCCGGCAACCCCGCCGCGGCGTCGGGCGGCACGATCGCGGCGCGGACACGAAGCAGGCCGACCACCGCGGCTCGGTCCAGGCCGGCCGCGCGCCAGGCTTCGCGTGCCACGCGACGCATCGCGTTTCGCTCCACTGCCCGCTTCAGGACGCGCTTGGGTGCCGTCACGATGAGCCGCCCGCGGACTGCTGCCGTGTCGTGCGTAATGCGCTTCAGATGTACGCCGAAATACCGTCCGGATGCTACTGGACGGGTGCGCAACAGCATCGGTACGATAGCCGGCGGCACGCGCAAGGGAGCGTTGCCACGGGGTTGCCGGCCGGAGCCGACCGGCTCGTCACCGGATGGCTCGTCACCGGATCCGGAACCGGCAGGCTGCGAACCCGCTCGCGAACCGGCCGGCTCGGAATCCGCGCGAGAACCGGCCAACGGAACGGGCCGCTCGGTCGGCGCGACCTCAGCCGACGAGGCCTCGGCCGGCGGGACCTCGGCCCGCGAGACCTCGGACGGCGAGACCTCAGTCGGCGCGACCTCAGACGGCGAGACGCTTCCTGCCCTTGGCGCGGCGCGCACGGATGACGGCTCGTCCGCCGCGGGTCTTCATGCGTACGAGAAAGCCGTGCGTGCGCTTGCGGCGAACGACGGACGGCTGATAGGTGCGTTTCATCGGCGAGTGCCTCGGCGTTGAGCTCGAAGTGAAGCGAAAAGCCTTTCATTACAACGCATTAGTGCAGGCGCTGTCAATTTGCCGATGGCAATGCGCAGGCGTTGCGAGGTAAAATGCCGGCTTTCCCCGCCGCCTCGTCGCCTCGAGCCCTGCGTTCTTTTCGCGCACGGCTGCGCCCTGCGACTCGGCGTACCCGGTCTTTCCAGCCTTCCTGTACGCACGCGCGAACCGATCGAAAAACATGATGGACCGTTGGCTCGCCTGCGTCGAAAAGCTGCAGAACGAGATTCCCGCACAGCAGTTCAAGCCCTGGATCAAGCCGCTCGTCTTTCTCGGTTACGACGAAAGCGAGCGCTTGCTGCGGCTGGGCGTGCCCAACCATTTCAAGTTGAACTGGGTGAGGTCGCAGTTCCAGGCGCAGATCGAGTCGGTGGCACGCGAGACGATCGAAGCCGATCTGCGCGTGAGCTTCGAGATCCATCGCACGCCGGCAGCGCACGCGGTGCCGGGCATCGCCGCACCGGCCGCCGCGCGCGGCTGGTCGCTTCCGGACGCGTCGGCCGACGACGAATCGAGCGGCGACGACGGCGACGACGGCGACGTCGTCACCGAAACGCCCAACGAAGCACGCGCCCCTACCGCCTTTCCGGTGATCACCGCGCCCGACGCGCAAACCCGTCTGCGCGCCGATCTCACTTTCGAGAATTTCGTGCACGGCAAGGCGAACCAGATCGCCTGGTCGGCGGCGTTGCAGGTGGTCGAGAGGCCCGGCACGTCGTACAACCCGCTGTTCCTGTACGGCGGCGTAGGCCTGGGCAAGACGCACCTGCTGCACGCGGTGGGCAACGCGATCCGGGAACGAATGCCGGGGGCGCGCGTACGGTACATCCACGCGCAGGACTACTTCGACGAAATGGTGCGCGGCATCCAGCGCAAGTCGTTGCAGGAGTTCAAGCAGAAATACCAGTCGCTCGACCTGCTGCTGGTCGACGACATCCAGTTCCTCGGCGGCAAGGACCGCACGCAGGAAGAGTTCTTCTACACGTTCGAAGCGCTGCTCACTGCACGAAAGCAGCTGATCATCACCAGCGACACCTATCCGAAGGAGCTGTCGGCGTTCGAAGACCGGCTCGTGTCGCGCTTCGGCTCCGGACTCATCGTCGAGATCGAGCCGCCCGAGCTCGAGATGCGCGTGGCGATCCTGCTGAAGAAGGCCGAGCAATCGGGCGAGAAGCTGCCCGAGGAAGTCGCCTTCTTCGTCGCGAAGAACCTGCGTTCGAACGTGCGCGAGCTCGAAGGCGCGCTGCTGCGCGTGGTTGCCTTCGCTCGCTTCCGCGGCAGGCAGGTCAGCGCCGAGCTCGCCAAGGAGGCGCTCAAGGACCTGCTCGAGCTGAACCGCCCGCCGATCTCGATCGAGTCGATCCAGAAGACGGTGGCCGACTTCCTGAAGATCAAGGTCGCCGACATGTACAGCAAGCGGCGGCCGGCGCACATTGCGCGCGCGCGCCAGATCGCGATGTACTTCGCCAAGGAGCTCACGCAGAAAAGCTTTCCCGAGATCGGCGAGGCCTTCGGCGGACGCGACCACACCACGGTGATGCACGCGGTGAAACGCATCGCCGAGTTGCGCCAGCACGACCAGGAATGGAACCGGCAGCTGCACGTGCTCGAGCAGACGCTCCGTGGCTGAACGCGGCTCCGTGCAACCGACGGATCAAGAGGCGGGAAAGGCCTGCACAAGCGCGGGAGCGATTGTGAACAACCTGCCGTTTTTCCGGGCAGCGCGAAGTTGTTCGAGTGCGTCCACAGCGGGCGGTGCGCACTTTCCACAACCGGAAATCGGCCGCACGGCGAGCAGCGGCGCGGCTGCGCGCCGGTTGTCCCCAGGTTTGTTGCTCATACATCCAACAACAGCAACAGGAAACTGAACGAATGCAGTTCATCCAGGCAAACCGCGATGCGATCCTGAAGCCGCTGCAGACCGTGGCCGGCATCGTCGAACGACGCCATACGCTGCCGATCCTGGCCAACGTCCTGCTCCGCAAGAAGGGCCCCGACGTCTCGTTTCTCGCCACCGACGTCGAGATCCAGGTCGAGACCACCGCCCAACTCGGCGCAGGCCCCGAAGACGGCGGCACCACGCTGTCGGCGCGCAAGCTGATCGACATCCTGCGCTCGCTGCCCGACGGCGCCGACGTGGCAATCAAGGTCGACAGCAAGCGCGCGACGATCCAGGCCGGCCGCAGCCGTTTCGCGCTGCAGGCGCTCGACGCGGGCGACTTCCCCACGGTGGCCGTGGCCGATCGGTTCACCGCCTCGTTCACGCTGCCGCAGCGCAAGCTCAAGCACCTGATCCGCATGGTGCATTTCGCGATGGCGCAGCAGGACATCCGCTACTACCTCAACGGGCTGCTGCTCGTTACCGACGGCTCGCTGGTGAAGGTGGTGGCCACCGACGGGCACCGGTTGTCCTACTGCGAGACGTCGATCGACGCAGCGGAGCTTGCGCGTGCCGAAGTGATCATTCCGCGCAAGACGGTGCTCGAACTGCAGCGCCTGCTCGCCGACAGCGACGAGCCGGTGGCAATCGACGTCTCGGGCAACCAGGTGCGGTTGCGCTTCGGCGAAGTCGAGATGGTCTCGAAGATCGTCGAGGGCAAGTTTCCCGACTACCAGCGCGTCATTCCGCAGGGCTACACCAAGCGCGTCGTCCTGTCGCGCGAGGCGTTTGCCGCGTCGCTCGCCCGAGCGTCGATCCTGACGTCCGACAAGTTCAAGGGCGTGCGCCTGAGCCTGTCGCCGGGCACGCTGCAGATCCAGACGAGCAACGCCGAGCAGGAAGAGGCGATCGAGGAGCTGGCGATCGACTACGACGGCGAGGCGCTCGAGATCGGTTTCAACGTCGGCTACCTGCTCGACGTACTGGCCAACCTGGACTGCGAGCACGTGCAGATGGAGTTCGGCGACTCGGGCACGAGTGCGCTGCTCACGGTGCCCGGCGACGAGCAGTTCCGCTACGTCGTCATGCCGATGCGGATCTGACCCCGAAGGTGAACATGACCGAAGCAGAACGTCAGTACGATTCCTCGTCGATCCAGATTCTCGAAGGCCTGGAGGCGGTGCGCAAGCGCCCGGGCATGTACATCGGCGACACCTCCGACGGCACCGGCCTGCACCATCTCGTGTTCGAAGTGGTCGACAACTCGATCGACGAGGCGCTCGCTGGCTTCTGCGACGAGATCGTCGTGACCATCCACACCGACAACTCGATCTCGGTGCTCGACAACGGACGCGGCATTCCCACCGGCGTGAAGATGGACGACAAGCACGTCCCGAAGCGCAGCGCGGCCGAGATCGCCATGACCGAGCTGCACGCCGGCGGCAAGTTCAACCAGAACAGCTACAAGGTCTCGGGCGGCCTGCACGGCGTCGGCGTGTCGTGCGTGAACGCGCTGTCGAAGTGGCTGCGGCTCACCGTGCGCCGCGACGGCAAGGTTCATTGCCTGGAGTTCGCGCGCGGCCTGGTGCAGAACCGCAACATCGAGCAGCGCGACGGCGTGGTCGTCTCGCCGATGAAGGTGATCGGCGAGACGCAGCAGCGCGGCACCGAGGTGCATTTCCTCGCCGACGACGTCATCTTCGGCAGCATCGATTTCCACTACGAGATCCTCAGCAAGCGGCTGCGCGAACTGAGCTTCCTGAACAACGGCGTGCGCATCCGCCTGGTCGACCAGCGCCAGGGCAAGGAGGAAGACTTCGCCTTCGCCGGCGGCGTCAAGGGCTTCGTCGAGTACATCAATCGCTCGAAGACGACGATCCATCCGAACGTGTTCCACGCCAGCGGCGAACGCGAGATGGAGGTCGGCGGCGAGCGGCGCCGCGTCTTCGTCGAAGTCGCGATGCAGTGGAACGACTCGTACAACGAGCAGGTGCTCTGCTACACGAACAACATTCCGCAGAAGGACGGCGGCACGCACCTCACCGGCCTGCGCGCGGCGATGACGCGCGTCATCAACAAGTACATCGAGAGCAACGAGCTGTCGAAGAAGGCGAAGGTCGAGACGAGCGGTGACGACATGCGCGAAGGACTCACCTGCGTGCTGTCGATCAAGATGCCCGACCCGAAGTTCTCGAGCCAGACGAAGGAGAAGCTCGTCTCCTCGGAAGCTCGGCCTGCGGTCGAGGAGGTGGTCGCGGCCACGCTCGAGGAGTTCCTGCTCGAGAAGCCGACCGACGCGAAGATCATCTGCGGCAAGATCGTCGATGCCGCGCGTGCGCGCGAAGCCGCGCGCAAGGCGCGCGAGATGACGCGGCGCAAGGGCCTGCTCGACGGCGTCGGCCTGCCCGGAAAGCTCGCCGACTGCCAGGAGAAGGACCCGGCGCTGTCGGAACTGTTCATCGTCGAGGGCGACTCGGCCGGCGGCTCGGCCAAGCAGGGCCGCGACCGCAAGTTCCAGGCGATCCTGCCGCTGCGCGGCAAGGTGCTCAACGTGGAGAAGGCGCGTTTCGACAAGCTGATCTCGTCGGAGCAGATCGCAACCCTGATCACCGCACTCGGCACGAACATCGGTCCGGACTACGACGTCGACAAGCTGCGCTATCACCGCATCATCATCATGACCGACGCCGACGTCGACGGCAGCCACATCCGCACGTTGTTGCTGACGTTCTTCTACCGCCAGATGCCCGATCTGGTCGAGCGCGGCCACATCTACATCGCGCAGCCGCCGCTGTACAAGGTCAAGCACGGACGGGAAGAGCGTTACCTGAAGGACGACGCCGAGCTGAACCAGTACATGCTGCGCCACGCGCTCGAGGGCGCGTCGCTGCTGCCCAGCGCCGGCGCCGAACCGATCGCGGGCGAGGCGCTGGCCGAACTCGCGCGCAGGTACCAGGTGGCCGAAGGCGTCGTCGAGCGCCTGTCGCGCATCATCGACGAGGACGCGTTGCGTTCGATCGTCGACGGCATCGAGATCGACCTCTCGAACGAGCAGAGTGCACGGGCGTCGGCCGAGAAGCTCGCCGGTGCGATGACGCGCTACGCACCGCCCGACAACGGCGGCGCACCGGCCGTTCACGCGCGCTTCGTCGAGAAACAGGAGAAGTGGGCGCTGCTGATCGAACGGCGCCATCACGGCAACGTGAAGACGAGCGTGATCGACGCCGAGTTCGTCGCGTCGGCCGACTACGAAGCGCTCGCCGGCTTCGCGCAGATCGTCGGCGGCCTGATCGGCGTCGGCGCCGAAGTCCGCCGTGGCGAAGGCGAAAAGCGCCGGTCGCAGCCGATCGTCGACTTCCGCGCGGCCATGCGCTGGCTGCTCGCCGAAGCCGAGCGCGGCGTCTCGCGCCAGCGCTACAAGGGGCTGGGCGAGATGAACGCGCTGCAGTTGTGGGAGACGACGATGGACCCCGCTGCGCGCCGCCTGCTGCGCGTGCGCATCGACGACGCGATTGCCGCCGACGCGATCTTCACGACGCTGATGGGCGACGAGGTCGAGCCGCGGCGTGCGTTCATCGCCGAATACGCGCTGGTGGCGCGAAACATCGACGTCTGACCGGGGGCGGGCAGGAGCGGCCACGCCGCCGCGGCCGATGCGGGGCGGTGCCCATCGAAGCGGGTTGCCGGGCTACGCGGCCTGGGCCAGCGCGTCGGCTCCGTTCGGCAGGCGCACCACGAAGCGCGCGCCGCGCCCTTCTCCGGCGCTGGTCGCGCGAACGCTGCCGCCGTGCGCTTCGGCGAGCGCGCGCACGATCGACAGTCCGAGCCCCGGACCGGCCCGTGCCGGCCGCACCGTGCGCGCCGCCAGCGCCGCGGGGTCGAAGAGCGCCGCGAGCGCTTCGGAGGCAATGCCGATGCCTTCGTCGGCAACGGCAAGTTCGGCCTGGTCGCCGCGCACCACGAGCGACACGGCGATGCTCGTCCCCGCGCCGCCGAATTTCGATGCGTTGTCGATCAGGTTCGTGAGCATCTGCGTGAGCCGGCCGGGGTCGGCGTAGAGCCGGAAAGGCCTTCGGGGCAGCCGCAGGACGAGGCGCTGGTCGCGACCGGCGAGTCCGGCGCGGCAATTGTCGAGCGCCTGTTCGACGAATGCCGTCGAGACGATCGTGCGCCGCTCGATCGACGGCGCACCCGCACGGGTGCGCGCCGTATCGGTGAGGTCGGCGATGATGCGCGCCATCTGCTCGAGCTGGCGTTCGATCATCGACTGCAGGCGGGCGAGCCGGACGCTGTCGCCGGCCGAATCCGGCAGCATCGACGCGGCGAGCGCGATCGGCGACAACGGCTTGCGCAGTTCGTGCGCGACGACGGCCAGCAGGTGCTCGCAGCCTGACGCCGCGGCCTGCCGGCGGGGCGGCCCGGCTGCGCGCGGGTCGCTGCGGCGCGGACTGCGTGAGGCGGATTCCAGCCTCACGGCAGGCAGCCTTCGGTGCAGCAGGCCTGCCAGCCTTCGATCGGCGCTGCGATCCCGGTCGAAGCCGGCTGCGCCGGCGAGAAGAATTCACGGCCGGTGCGGTTGCGCTTGGCGCGGTACATCGCGGCGTCGGCGCGATCGAGAAGGACGCCGGGGTCTGCGCCGTCGTCCGGCGCGATGGCGATGCCGATGCTCGCCTGCACGAGCACCCGCGCGTCTCCCAGCTGGTATGGGTCGGACAGCGCGTCGAACAGCTTGCCGGCGACCTGCGCGACGCGTTCGTGCGGGCCGCAGCGGCGAATCAGGCAGGCGAACTCGTCGCCGCCGAGTCGGGCGACGACGTCGCTGGCGCGCACGTTCGCCGACAGTCGTTCGCCGACGACGCGCAACAGTTCGTCACCGACCCGGTGCCCGTGGCGGTCGTTGACCGCCTTGAACCCGTCGAGGTCGATGAAGAGGACCGCCACGCGCTCGCACGGTTTCGCATCGTCGGCCAGCGCGTCGTGCAGTCGCTCGAGGAACGCCTTGCGGTTGCCCAGCCGGGTCAGCGAATCGATGCGGGCGAGCGTGTGTGCCTGTGCTTCGCGCGCGAGCGACGCGGCCAGTTGCGCGCGCAGCACCGCCAACTCGCGACGCAACGCGCGCAAGGCGGCCTCGCGACCGCCGTCGAGGCGGCGCGCCCGGCGCGTGGAACGGGGCGGCTCGACGAGCGCGCAACCGGCTTCGATCGACGACGCGCAAAGGCGGCGAATCGATCTGCTTCGCGCCTCGGTACGGCAGGAGTGTTCGGACATCGGCTGCATTCCCCGCTTGCGGGCGGCGCCGCTGCGTGGCGGACCCGCTTTCCGGAGACTGTAAGGATGCAGGCCGGTTCGGTCTGTAGGGACGTCTCGACTTGTTTCGTGCGGCGCCGGCGACGCCTGCCCGGCGGCCCGCGCTCAGGCTTCGATCAGGCCATGGCGGATCGCCAGCCGCACGAGCGCGGGAACGTCGCCGACGCCCAGCTTGTTCATCAGCCGGCTGCGGTAGGTGTCGACGGTCTTGGGCGACAGGTGCAGCGTCTGGCCGATCGTCGCGCTGCTCTGCCCGCGTACGACCATCGCGACGATCTGCCGTTCGCGCGGCGAGAGCATCGCGAAGCCGTCGTTCGCCGTGTCGCCGGCGAGCGCCTGCACCGCCAGGTGCGCCGCCTCGGGCGCGAGGTGTCGACGGCCCTGCAGCGCCGCGTCGATCGCACGCAGCAGCTCGCTCGTCGGCGATCCTTTCAGCACGTAGGAGAGTGCGCCCATGCGCAGTGCCTCGCCGACGTGGTGCGGCTGTGCCGACATCGTCAGCACGACGCAGCGCACCGGCAGCGCACGGCGATGCAGCTCGGCGAGCAGCTCGAGTCCCGACCGCTCGCCCAGGCTGAGGTCGAGCAGCAGCAGGTCGGGCGGATCGCGGGAGAGATCGGCCAGCGCGGCGCTCGGATCGGCGGCTTCGCCGACGATGCGATGCCCGGCCGCCCCGAGCACTGCGCGCAGCCCCTCGCGGACGATCAGGTGGTCGTCGACCAGGTAGAGGCGGCTCACGCTGCCCTCCATTCGAGTCGCGCCGTCGTTCCCTTTCCCGGGATCGATTCCAGCACGAAGTCGGCGCCGATCGCCAACGCACGTTCGCGCATGCCGACGATCCCGAGGTGGCCCGGGCGCGAGACGCCGAAGACGATGCCGCTGCCGTCGTCGGCGACGGACAGCCGAAGCGAGCGATCGTCGCCGTCGAGCGAGATTCGCACGCAGCCCGGATCGGCGTGCCGAAGCGCGTTGGCGATCGCCTCGCGGGCAATCATGAACGCCGCGTACTCGACGTCCGGCGCCCAGCGGGCCCGTGCGATCGCGATCGCAGGTTCGAGCCGCAGCTCGACGTTCTCGCGCGCCAGCGGGTGTGCACGCAACTCGTTGTCGAGCGCCGCGAGCAGGCCCTGCTCGTCGAGCAGCGGGGGCCGCAGCGTGACGAGCACCTGTCGAACTTCGCGCACCGCCCGGTCGATCAGCTCGCTCAAGCGCGCCGCCTGCCGCTGCGCGTTCGCAGCCTCCTGGTGCGCGTTCGCTGCCGCCGTTGCACGGCAGCTCGCGGTGATCGCGTCGAACCCCAGGCGGATCGCGGCCAGCGTCTGCCCGAGCTGGTCGTGCAGCATCTGCGCGAGCTGGCGCGTCGTGGTCTTCTCGGTGGACATCAGCCGCTGCGCGAGCTCGGAGAGGTCGATGCGATAGCGCTCGAGCGCCTGCTCGTCGCGCCAGCCCGCCAGGTGCAGCTCGCGTTCGCGCAGCGCGTGCTGCACGATGGTGGGCATCAGCGTCTGGTAGCGGGCGTCGTTGTCCTTCACGACGTAGTTGCTCGCGCCATGGCGCATCGCCTCGACGGCCACCGAAACGTCGTCGGCGCCGGTGATCATCACGACGGGAACGCGGTGCTCGATCGGGTAGCCGTTGATTCGCCCGAGCAGCTCGAGGCCGTCCATGTCGGGCAGGCGAAAGTCGAGCAGCACGCAGTCGATCGGCTGCTCGCGCAACCGCTTTTCGGCCTCGCCCGCGGTTTGCGCCTCGAGGAAGACCGGCGTCGGCTCGAGGTGCACCAACGCGCGCCGGCAGATTCGCCGGTCGACCGCGTCGTCGTCGACGATCAGGATGCGAAGCGTTCGATCGACGTCGATCGGCATGCCTGGCGGGTCGTCAGTCGACGGGCGCGACTTCGCTGAGCGTCCAGTATGCGTCGATCGTTCGCATCGCGTCGACGAATTTGCGGAAATCGACCGGCTTGGTCATGTAGCCGGCGACGCTCAGGTCGAAACTGGCGATCTTGTCCTGCTCCTCCTCGGACGTGGTCAGCACGACCACCGGGATGCGGCGCCAGCGCGCGTGATGCTTGACCACCTGCAGGAACTCGATGCCGTTCATCACCGGCATGTTCAGGTCGAGCAGGATCAGGACCGGCAGCTCGTGCGCCGCCGCCTGGTTCAGGAATTCGAGAGCGGCCTCGCCGTTAGCCCGCCGGATCAGCGGATTCGTCACCTTCAATTCGCGAAACGCGCGACGCACCGTCATCGCGTCGACGTCGTCGTCCTCCACGAGAAGAATCGCGCTGTTCATCGGATGCAAGCCTGCGCTCCTCCAATCGATCTCCGGCGTCTACCGGAAGCGTGAAATGGAAAGTGCTTCCGTCGTGCATTTTCGACTCTACCCAGACGTGCCCGCCATGAATTTCGACGATTTTCTTGACCAGGGACAAGCCGATTCCCGTGCTTTCGGTGCGATCGCGCGGCGCGAGCGACTGGAACAGCTGGAAGATGCGTTCCCAGTGGCGCGGTTCGATGCCGGGGCCGTTGTCGCTGACGCGGAAATGCCAGTTCTCGCCGTCGCGCTCGCAGTCGACCCGAACCTCGCCCTGCGGCTTGTCGATGTACTGGATCGCATTCGCGATCAGGTTCTGGAACAGTTGCTGCGCGCGCGTGCGCTCGATCGTCACGACCGGCAGCGGGCCGATCTGCATGTCCACGTGCGCCGGCGGGGCGAGCAGGTCGACCGTTTCGGCGACCAGCTCGTTCAGGTCGACCGCCGTGCGCGTCTCGCGCACGCGGCCCACGCGCGAATACTGCAGGATGCCGTCGATGAGGCGATCCATGCGCCTGACCCGGCCGAGCAACAAGGCGAGCTGCTCGCGGCCCTCGTCGTCGAGTCGATCGGCGTAGTCGGCCGAGATCCACTGCGAGAGCGAAGCGATCGCGCGCAGCGGCGCCTTCAGGTCGTGCGAGGTCACGTACGCGAAGTTGCTCAGCTCCTCGTTGGCCGACTGCAGTTCGCGCAGCAGCCGCGCCTGCTCGGCTTCGCTGGCGGCCAGTTCTGCGTGCGCCTTCTGCCGGGAATCGATCTCGCGCCGGATGAGGTGCTGCAGCGCCACCAGCAGCGCCACCACGGCGGCGAGGGCGACGAAGAAGATCGAGAAGATGCGATCCCCGTAGCGCCGGGCTGCATCGGCGTTCGTTCGCAATTGCGCGTGCTGCTCGTCGGCGATCGCATTGACCTCGCGCGCGAGCCGGGCCATCTCCTCGCGTCCGAGTCCGCGCGCGACGAGCGCTCTCGATTCGTCGTCGGATGCCTCGCGCGCGTCGAGCACCTGGTCGAGCAGGCGGAACCGGGTTTCGACCACCGGCACCAGCCGGTCGATACGCGGCGCAAGGTCGGCGTCGTCGCGCACCCGTTCTCGCAATCCGGCCAGCGTGTCGCGCGCGGCGGCGATTGCCGCGTCGCGCTGCGCCAGGGGCTGCTTCTCGCCGCTGTAGAGAAAGCTGCGCTGCGCGGCTTCGGCCCCGTAGACGAAGGCGAGCACGCGCTTCAGCGGCGTGACCAGTTCGGCGTTGTAGAGCGCGCGTTGCGAAGTTTCGATGAACCGTTCGGTTGCCAGGTACGAGAACAGGCCGACGACGACGACCATCAGCGCCGCGAATCCGAATCCGAGCAGTACCTGGCGATCGAGCGGCAGCCGCCTCAATCGACGTCCCTCGCGTTCCGCCCTTGGCGATCGGCCCTCACGCGTTGGCGGGCCGGGCGACGAAGCCGCGCCGGGACGCATTGTGCGGCACCCGGGCGGCGATGCCGAGCGGCGTGGCGAAGGCCGCATCGAGGATCGGGCTGTAGAACGCATATCCCATGCGGTAGTGCCGCGCGCGCCGCATCGCCGCGCAGGCGCGCATCAGCAGCATCGCCGGGTTCGTTCCGTCCTGCGGGAAGTAGACGATTCCCAGGCTGGGTGCCAGCCCGGCGGGCACGCCCGCGATGCGGCACGGCGCCGACAGCGATTCGAGCATCGCTTCGGCCAGCGCCACCGCCTGTTCGAGCGGCAGCTGCGACGATCGCATCCACGCGAACGACTCGGCGCCGTAGCGGCCCAGCGTCCCGTCTTCGCCGCCGGCGCAGTGCGAAATGCGCTCGCGCAGCAACTCGCGCACCTCGTCGCCGGCCCGCTCGGCGGTGGCTGGTGCGAGCGCGTCGAGTCCGGCCAGTTCGATCCAGGCCAGGATGCCGGCGTCGACCTCGCGCCTTTCGATCGCAGCGGCCGGTTCGCGCGAACGCCCGGGCAAGCGGGGGACGGCCGCCGCGAAGCGGCCGCCGCGGCCCAGCGCAACCAGGCTCTCGTGCAGGCGGTTCTCGAAGCCGGCGCCGCCGCAGACCGCCAGTTTCGGCGCGGATCGTGCCGGCGCGCAGTGCCGGCGGGTGATCTCGATCAGCCGGTCGAGCACTTCGCGCTGGCGCTTGCCGCGGAGGAGCGAGCCGGTGCGCTCGGCATTTCGATCGATGTTGAACACGGTTCTCCCCCTCCCCGGTCGTAGCCGCCCGCGCCCCTTCGGGACGAGCGTCGGCATCGGTGCCGCGGGGGAACTCTACGAACTCGTGCCGTCGCCGTCTGTAGGGACGTCTGGACGACGGATGTGCAGGCGCATCGACGGCGCCCGCACGACCCCGGCGCTTCAGCGCCTGCGGTAGCGGTCTACCCCGTCGTCGCCGCGCTCGACGCTCACCTCGCCGAGGGCGATCAGGTAGTTCAGGTGCGCGATGCATTCGCCGGTCGCCATGCCGAGCAGGAGCGGATCGGCGTACACGTTGCGTGCGAACAGCGCGCCGAACAGGTCGACGACCCGCTTCGGTTCGACCAGCGACTTGCGCAGGCGATCGAGCCCGCGCCGGTGGCCGTGCTCGAGCGAGCGCAGGCGCGAGTGCAGCCCGCGGAACGGCTCGTTGTGCGACGGCAGCACGAGCACGTCGTCGGGCACCGTGCGCTCGAAATGCGCCAGCGAGTCGAACCACTCGCCCAGCGGGTCGGCGTCGGGTTCGGTGGGGAATACCGAGACGTTCGACGAGATGCGCGGCAGCACCTGGTCGCCCGAGATGAGCACGCGCAGCGCGGCGCAGTACAGGCTGGCGTGCTCGGGCGAGTGACCGCTGCCCACGACGACGACCCATTCGTGCTCGCCGATCACGATGCGCTCGCCGTCGACAATCCGTCGGTAGCTGTCGGGCAGGCGATAGACCGCCTTGCCGAAGCCGCCGAACCGGGCGCGGTACTGGTCGATCGCATCGTCGTCCCATCCGGCGCGCCGGTAGAACTCGACGCCCTCGGCCGGCGCCTCGCGGCCGGTGTCGGCGACCAGCACGCGGCAGGTGAGGTACTCGAGGCGCGTCATCCACAGCCGGCAATCGAAACGGCGCGTCAGCCAGCCGGCCATGCCCACGTGGTCGGGGTGCATGTGCGTGCCGAACACACGGGTGACCGGCCGCTGCCCGAGCGGCCCGGCAATCGCCTCCGACCACGCGGCGGCGGTTTCGGCGCTCTGCTGGCCGGTGTCGACCGCTGCCCAGCCCGTGCCGTCGTCGAGCGCCCACGTGTTGATGTGGGCCAGCGGCGGCGGCAGCGGCTTGCGCAGCCACAGCAAACCGGGGACGACTTCGACCGCGTGCCCGGCCTTCGGCGCCGACTCGAACGGATAGGTGGGGACTTCCGGCTGCTTCTCGACGGCGTTCATGGTGCGATCGTCTCGGGGATGGCGCTCGCCGCGCCGCGGCCGGCGGCGACGCCGCAGAATGCGTAGTCGACGTCGGGGTGGCGACCCGCCATCACGTCGGCGAGTGCCTTCGCGCAGCCGCAGGACAGCGTCCATCCCAGCGTGCCGTGTCCGGTGTTCAGGAACAGGTTCGGCAGGCGGGTGCCGCCCACGTACGGAAGATTCGACGGCGTCGACGGACGCAGTCCGGACCAGAAGCGCGCCGCGGTGGTGTCGCCGGCGCCGGGCATCAACTGCTCGACGCGGCGCAGGATCGCGCGGCATCGATCGAGGTCGAGCCGGCGATCGTAGCCGCACAGTTCGGCGGTGCCGGCCACGCGCAGCCGCTCGCCGAGCCGCGAGAACACGAGCTTGCGCTCGTCGTCGGTGAGGGATACCTCGAAGGCACGCGACGCGTCGCGCACCGGCATCGTCACCGAGTAGCCCTTTGCCGGGTAGACGGCGAGCCGGATGCCCAGCGGCGCGGCCAGCAGCGGGCTGGAGCTGCCGGCCGCCAGCACGTAGCGCTGCGCGCGAAGGGCTTCGTAGCGTCCGGCGGCGTCGATCACCTCCACGTGCTCGATGCGTCCGCCGGCGGCGCGCAGCGCCGTTACCTGGTGTCCCAGGCGGAACTCGACGCCGGCGTCGCGGCACCGGCGCGCGAGCTGCAGCGTGAATTCGTGCGCGTCGCCCGATTCGTCGGCCGGCGTGAAAGTGGCTCCGACCAGCAGCGACCGCGCGCTGCGCAACGCGGGCTCGATCGCGATCGCTTCGTCCACCGAGACGATGCTGCGCTCGCAGCCCAGTTCGCGCATCAGCAACGCCGGCTCGTGCGCCGCCTCGAACTCGCGGGCGTCGGTGTAGAAATGCAGGATGCCGCGCAGCTGTTCGTCGTAGGAGATTCCGGTGTCGGCACGCAGCCGCTGCAGCACCTTGCGGCTGTAGGTGCCGAGGCGCACGAGCTCGCCGATGTTGCGCCGCGTGCGCTCCCGGGTGCATTCGCGAGCGAAGGCGGCGAGCCACAGCCACTGCCGCGGATCGGCCCGAAGCCGAAGGCGCAGCGCAGCGTCGGCGCGCAGCAGCCAGCGCGCCGCGCGGCGCAGCGCCTGGGGATTCGCCCACGGCTCGGCGTGGCTCACCGAGATCTGCCCGCCGTTGGCGAAGCTCGTCTCCGAGGCCGGTTCCTGCCCGCGGTCGACGACGACGACTTCGAATCCCTGCCGGTTCAGGAACCAGGCGGTGGTGACGCCGACGACGCCGGCGCCGACGACGAGGACCTTCATCCGGTTGCGATGGGCGCCGTCGCGGCTCGCGTCATCGCTGCAGCGCCTGCAGCGTCGCCTCGTACCGCTCGTTGCACTCGTCGAGGCTCTGGGCGGTCACGCCGAGATCGCGCAGCAGGCCGTCGCGCAGGCTGTAGATCCAGCCGTGCAGCGACAGCTTCTGGCCGCGCTCCCAGGCATCGCGCACGATCGTCGTGCGCGAGACGTTGCGCACCTGCTCGACGACGTTCAGCTCGCACAGCCGGTCGGCGCGATCGCCGTCGTGCGCGAGCGGGCGGATGCGTGCCTCGTGCCGCTCGGCCACGTCGCGCACGTGCCCGAGCCAGTTGTCGGACAGCCCGATGCGCTGCTGCAGCAGCGCGGCGCGCACGCCGCTGCATCCGTAGTGTCCGACGACCATCACGTGCTCGACTTTCAGCACGTCGATGCCGAACTGCAGCGCCGACAGGCAGTTCAGGTCGGTGTGCACGACGACGTTGGCGACGTTGCGGTGGACGAACACCTCGCCCGGCGGCAGGCCGATGATCTCGTTGGCCGGGACGCGGCTGTCGGAGCAGCCGATCCACAGGTATTTCGGGCTCTGCTGCTGCGACAGGCGCTCGAAGAAAGCGGGGTCGGAGGCGCGAATGCGTTCGGACCACTCGCGATTGTTCTGGAAAAGCGGTTGCAGGATGCGCATCGGGACATTATCCGACGATTCGCGCCGCGCTGCCGGGTCCTCGGGTAGCCTTCCAGGGTCGGCGCTGCCCGATTCGGAGAAAGCCCGTGATCGTTCTCGTCGTGGGGTTGGTGCTGTTCATCGGTGCGCATTCGGTGCGCATGGTCGCCGACGACTGGCGACGCGCGCGGATCGCATCGACCGGCGAAGGCCGCTGGAAGGCGTGGTTCTCGGTCGTCTCGCTGACCGGCCTGGCGCTGGTCGTCTGGGGCTACGGACTGGCGCGCGCGAGCCAGGGTGCGCCGCTGTGGACGCCGCCCGTCTGGTCGCGTCACCTCGCCTCGCCGTTGACGCTCGTCGCCTTCGTGCTGGTCGTGGCCGCCTACGTGCCGCGCAGCCGGCTGCGCGCGCTGGTCGGCCATCCCATGCTGCTCGGTGTCGCGCTGTGGTCGCTGGCGCACCTGCTGGCCAACGGCACTGCGCGCGATCTCGTCCTGTTCGGCGTCTTTCTCGCCTGGTCGGTGGTCGATTTCGTCGCGTCGCGCCGGCGCGATCGGGCCGGGGGCGTGCAGCGAAGCGGCGCCTGGGGCAACGATCTCACCTCGGTGGTGGTCGGCACGGTCGCCTGGTACGTGTTCGCGATATACCTGCACGGCCCGCTGATCGGCGTGCAGCCCTTCGGCTGAGCGCGCGAGGGCGTGCGCTCGCGGTGCCCGATCGGCGCAGCGTTCGATCGGCCGAGTTGTTGCAGAATCGGCAACCGATCCCGTAGAGAGCGTCGTCTCCGATGTCCGATGCGCTGCCGTCGCTGCGCCAGCTGTCCTACCTCGTGGCGATCGCCGAGCGGCTGAACTTCACGCAGGCGGCGCAGGACTGCTTCGTGACGCAATCGACGCTGTCGTCGGGCCTGAAGGAACTGGAGGCCGCGCTCGGCGCGCGCCTGGTCGAGCGCGACCGCCAGTCGGTGCGCATGACCCCACTGGGCGAGAAGGTCGTCGAACGCAGCCGCGCGCTGCTGGGCGCGGCACGCGACCTGGTCGGGCTGGTGCGCGCCAGCGCCGCGCCGATGACCGGAATCGTTCGCCTGGGCGCCATCCCGACGATCGCGCCGTTCCTGCTGCCGGGACTGGTGCGCCGGGCCCGCTCGACGCACCCCGCGCTCAAGCTCGTGCTGCGCGAAGACCGCACGGCGACCCTGCTCGAGCGGCTGCGCGGCGGCGAACTCGATTTCGCGCTGATCGCGCTGCCCTACGACACGCGGGGGCTGCTCGTACGCGAACTGTTCGTCGAGGAATTGTGGCTGATCAGCCGGATGCACGGCGACGAGCGCGACCGCTCGCGCCGCCCGAAGATCGCCCATCTGGACCCCGAGCGCCTGCTGCTGCTCGAGGAAGGGCACTGCCTGCGCGAGCACACGATCGAGGCCTGCGGGCTGGCCGAGCGCGCCAACGCGTCGGGCATCGAGGCGACGAGCCTGGTGACGCTGGTGCAGATGGTCGAATCGGGGCTCGGCGATGCGCTGCTGCCGCAGATGGCGATCGACTCCGGTTTCCTGTCGGGCGCGTCGGTGCTGCCGCAGCGTTTCGCGCCGCCGGTGCCGACGCGGCGCATCGCACTGGCGGCGCGCACGAGCACGACGCGCGTCGAGGAGTTCGACTTCCTCGCACAGGCGTCGATCGGACTCGCACCGCGCGCTTCGCACTGAGCCGGCGAACGCGCGACGCCGCGCCCGCTGCCGTATTCGCTGTCGTACCATCTCGCGCGATGCCGCTCGAAGCCCCCCTCCGGCCGCCGACCCGCTGGCGCGACCTGCTGCGCGACTCCGGTACCGTCTACGCGGTCAACGGGCTGATCGGCTTCATCTTCGCGGCTACCGGACCGGTGGCGGTGATCCTGTCCGTCGGCCTGCGCGGCGGCCTGTCGGAGTCGGACCTCGCGTCGTGGATCTTCGGTGCGTTCTTCGTGAACGGACTGATCACGCTGCTCTTCTGCTGGCTGTACCGGCAGCCGCTGGCGTTCTTCTGGACGATCCCGGGCACGGTGCTCGTCGGCCCCGCGCTCGAGCACCTGAGCTTTGCGCAGGTGATCGGCGCCTTCGTCGCCTCGGGCGTCGTGATGGCGCTGCTGGGGCTGAGCGGCTGGGTGCGGCGCGCGATGGGGGCGGTGCCGATGCCGATCGTCATGGGCATGGTCGCGGGCGTCTTCCTGCGCTTCGGCACCGATCTCGTGCGTTCGCTGCACGAGGACGCGGCGATCGCCGCGCCGATGGTGATTGCGTTCCTGCTGCTCAACGCTTCGCCGCGGCTGGGCCGGCGCATGCCGCCGATGCTCGGCGCGCTCGTCGTCGGGGCGCTCGCCGTCGCGCTGTCGGGTCGCTTCGCGCCCGAACTGTCGGCGGCGAGCGTGCTCGCGCATCCGAACCTGTACGCGCCCGAGTGGTCGTTGCAGGCGATGATCGAGCTGGTGTTGCCGCTGGTCGTCACGGTGCTCGTCGTGCAGAACGGGCAGGGCGTGGCGGTGCTGCAGGCGGCGGGGCATGCGGCGCCGATCAATGCGGTGACCTTCGCCTGCGGCGTCGGCTCGATCGTCACCGCCTTCGTCGGCACCGTCTCCACCTGCCTGACCGGGCCGACGAACGCGATCATTTCGTCGGCGGGCGAACGCGAGCGGCACTACACCGGCGGTTTCGTCGTCGGCGCGCTCGCACTCGCCTTCGGCCTGCTGTCGCCGTTCTTCACGCGGTTGATGCTGGCCACGCCGCCCGCGTTCATCGCGACGCTGGCCGGGCTGGCGATGCTGCGCGTGCTGCAGGTCGCGTTCGTGACCTCCTTCGGCGGGCGCTTCACGCTCGGCGCGCTGGTCACCTTCCTGGTCACCGTCACCGACCTGGCGATCTTCAACGTCGGCGCGGCTTTCTGGGGGCTGGTCGCCGGCGTCGTCGTTTCGCTGATGCTCGAGCGGGCCGACTTCGCGGCGCTCAGGGCGCGGTAGGGCCGGCAACCGGGGCGCGAGCTCGCAACCGCGCGACCCCGCGCCGACGATCGGCTTTCGGACGCGCTGCGAAGCGCAGCGTTTTCCGCTGAGAAAAGCGTTGCGTGCGCTGAAACGCCGCGTTCCGCGGCATCATGGCGAAATGTCCGGGCTAGAACGGATACTGCCGCGCTCCCGTCTGCACGGTAATCCACCGCAGCTCGGTGAACTCGCGGATGCCCGCCTCGCCGCCGAAGCGTCCCCAGCCGCTGCCCTTGACGCCGCCGAAGGGCATCTGCGCCTCGTCGTGCACGGTGGGCCCGTTCACGTGGCAGATGCCCGACTCGATGCGCTGCGCGACCTGGATCGCGCGCGCGACGTCGCGTCCGAACACCGAGGCGCTCAGTCCGTACTCGTTGTCGTTGGCGCAGGCGACGGCCGCCTCGACGCCGTCGACGCGCACGACGCACTTCACCGGCGCGAAGGTCTCCTCGCGGTAGATGCGCATCTGCGGCGTGACGTGGTCGAGGATCGTCGCCGGCATCAGCGTGTCGCTCGCCTTGCCGCCGCACAGCAGCTTCGCGCCGCGCGCGACGGCGTCGTCGATCAGCGCGTTGCAGTGCTCGACGGTGCTCATGCCGATGACCGAGCCGAGCACCACGGGGCCTTTGCGCGGGTCGCCCAGCGGCAGCGTGCGTGCCTTCGCCACGAGGCGTTCGACGAATTCGTCGGCGATGCGCGAATCGACGACGAGCCGCTCGGCGCTCATGCAGATCTGCCCGGAGTTCATGAAGCACGAAAACGCGGCCGCGTCGACCGCCGCGCCGACGTCGGCGTCGTCGAGCACGACCATCGGCGCCTTGCCGCCCAGCTCGAGCACGGCCGCCTTCAGGTATTTCGCGCAGGCCTGCGCGATGATGCGGCCGACCCGCGTGCTGCCGGTGAAGTTCACGCGGCGCACCGCCGGATGCGCGACCATCGCCTCGACGACCGCGCCGGCGTCGGCCGGCGCGTTGGTCACGTAGTTGACGACGCCTTTCGGGAAGCCGGCGTCCTGCAGCGACTCGACGATCAGCGAGTGCGTGCGCGGGCAGTTCTCGCTGCCCTTCAGTACGACGGTGTTGCCGCAGGCGAGCGGCGTGGCGACCGCGCGCACGCCGAGGATCACCGGCGCGTTCCACGGCGCGATGCCGACGACGACGCCCGCCGGCTGGCGCACGCCCATGGCGAGCGAGCCCGGCACGTCGGAGGGAAGCACCTCGCCGATGGCGCGCGTGGTGAGCGCCGCCGCCTCGCGCTGCATGCCGGCGGCCAGGTGCACGTTGATGCCGGCCCACAGGGCGCTCGCGCCGGTCTCGGCAGCGACCGCTTCGACGAATTGCGGCGTGCGCGCTTCGAGCGCGTCGGCGGCCTTCAGCAGCAGCGCG
>JACDJC010000449.1_pt1 | contig 48328 bp, 31 predicted proteins | sample 7454191 | NCBI WGS metagenome assembly JACDJC01 (sample SAMN14253291, study PRJNA609438) | sludge metagenome | isolation source: sludge after 25d culture with pyrite and EDTA | collected 2018-12-20 | reverse complement strand
GGGGGGGGCGCCCCCCTCTGGTTCTTCTTACTTCTTTCCTTTGTTGGTTGCCCGCGCCAGGCGCGGGGGGCCGCCCCCCCCCCCCCCCCCCCCCCGCGGGGGGCCCCCCCCCCCCCCCCGGCTCTCGCCGCAGTGTTCAATCGAGATCTGATCAAGAGACAGAACTGCGCGGGGGAAACGCACCAAAGGCGGAAGGGCGCGCCCTTGATCTGTGTTCGGGTCGCCGGGACGAGTGGGGCTTCCCCTCACCAGCCATCGACGCCAATCAGCCTCGGTTATCATTGGAAATTCGCGGCAACGGCGCTGCGCCGAAACCGCCATTCACATAACGGAGCCCTCATGACGGTCCACCAGAGCGTCCTCGAACTGATCGGAAACACCCCGATGGTGCGCACCCAGCGCATGGAAACGGGCGTGTGCGAGCTGTTTCTCAAACTCGAGAGCGCCAACCCCGGTGGTTCGATCAAGGACCGGATCGGCTTGTCGATGATCGAGGGCGCCGAAAAGGACGGCCGCATCCGTCCGGGCGACATCCTGGTCGAGGGCACCGCCGGCAACACCGGCCTGGGGCTGGCCCTGGTGGCCCAGCAGAAGGGCTACCGGCTGATCCTGGTGGTGCCGGACAAGATGAGCCGCGAGAAAATCTTCAACCTCAAGGCGATGGGCGCCGAGGTGGTATTGACCCGCTCCGACGTGGCCAAGGGTCACCCCGAGTATTACCAGGACATGGCCGAGCGGATCGCCCGCGAAACTCCGGGGGCGTACTTCATCAACCAGTTCGGCAACCCCGACAATCCGGCCGCGCACATTGCCACCACCGGTCCGGAAATCCTCGAACAGATGGATGGCAAGGTCGACGCGGTGGTGGTTGGTTGCGGCTCCTCCGGCACGTTGAGCGGTCTGTCGAAATTCTTCGCCGAGCATTCGCCACAGACCGAGCTGATCCTGGCGGACCCGGTCGGCTCGATCCTGGCCCAGTACATCAACGAGGGCACGCTCTCGACCAAGTCGGCCAGCTGGCTGGTCGAAGGCATCGGCGAGGACTTCCTGCCCTCGATCAGCGACTTCACCCGGGTGAAGAAAGCCTACGCGATCCCCGACAAGGAGAGCTTCCTCACCGCGCGCGAGCTGCTGGCGAAGGAGGGCATCCTGGGTGGCTCGTCCACCGGCACCTTGGTGGCTGCAGCGCTGCGCTATTGCCGCGAGCAGGCCACATCCAGGCGCGTGGTGAGCCTGGTCTGCGACACCGGCAACAAGTATCTGTCCAAGCTGTACAACGATTACTGGATGCTCGACAACGGCTTCATCGAGCGCGAGCAGCACGGCGACCTGCGCGACCTGCTGCTGCGCCCGTTCGCCCAGCGCGACACCGTGGTGGTCGGCCCCAACGAGTTGCTGATCACCGCCTACAACCGCATGAAGCTGTACGACGTGTCGCAACTGCCGGTAATGGACGGCCGCAAGCTGGTCGGCATCGTCGACGAATCCGACGTACTGCTGCACGTGCATGCCGACGAAACGCGTTTCCGCGACCTGGTGTCCACTGCCATGATTTCGGACCTGCACCGGCTCGACGTGCGCTTGCCGATCGAATCGCTGCTGCCGGTGTTCGAGCGCGGCCACGTGGCGATCGTGGTCGACGGCGACGACTTTCTCGGCCTGATCACGCGCATTGACCTATTGAACTGGCTGCGCCGCAAGGTGAACTGAACGATCATTCGCGCTGCTGATGCGGCCAGGCAATGGCTGAAATCAACTCGTTGTTTTCTTTCTCGAATAGCACGGCAACAACGAGACGTTGCATTCGCTTCCGCCGCAAGGCCTGTCTCTTGATCAGATCTCGATTGAATACCGCGGCGAGACTGGCGGGCAGTGCCCGCCCTACGGCGCGGCGATGGTAGGGCGGGCACTGCCCGCCGGCTCTTCTGCATCGATGCAAGAGGTGATCAAGAGACCGCGCAAGGCAGGGAAAGGGAAATGGTCAACATCGCTGGAATTGTCGAATCACTTCAAATCGTTTGAAATTTCATCCAATCAAATCAACAGCGCCGGATACTGTCGCCAAAGCTTGTCGCAAGGCCTCCAGTCGAGAATGCTCATCCGTGGCGGAGCCGACCCGGGCCCTGCCTCCAACCAGGAAAGCTCTGCCATGTGTGGAATAGTTGCTGCCGTAGCTCAACGCGATGTCGCGCCGTTGCTGATCGTCGGGCTCAAGGCCCTGGAGTATCGGGGTTATGACTCCTCCGGCGTCGCCGTGCTGGATCGCGGCGCGATCCGGCGCGTGCGCGCCAAGGGCAAGGTACGCGAGATGGAAGCGCAGTACCTGGCCGACCCCCTCCCCGGCGGCACCGGCATCGCCCACACGCGCTGGGCCACCCATGGGGTGCCCAGCGAGGCGAATGCCCACCCGCACGTGGCCGGTCGGGTGGCGATCGTGCACAACGGCATCATCGAGAACTACAGCCGCCTGCGCAGCGAACTGCAGGCGCGCGGACGTGTGTTCGATTCCGAAACCGACACGGAAGTGGTGGCCGCGCTGATCGACGAGCGGATCGAGCAAGGCATGGATCTGCGCGCGGCCGTGCTGGCCACGGTGAGTGAGCTGGAAGGCGCCTATGCCATCGCCGTGATCAGTCGCGATCAGCCCGGCTGCGTGGTCGGCGCGCGGCGTGGTGCCCCGCTGCTGGTGGGGCTGGGCATCGGCGAGAATTTCCTCGGCTCCGATGCGCAGGCGTTGATCCAGGTAACCAACCGGATGCTTTATCTCGACGAGGGCGATGTGGTCGAGATCACCCGCGACGGCGTACGGGTATTTGGCCTCGATGGCGTGGAAGCAGAGCGTGAAGTGCACGAGAGTGAACTCTCCAGCGACGCGGTCGAGCGCGGTCAGTATCGCCACTACATGCAGAAGGAGATCTTCGAGCAGCCGCGTGCCGTCGCCGACACGCTGGAGGCGCGCATCGGTGCACACGGCGTGCTGGAAAACATCTTTGGCATCGACAGCGACGCGCTCCTGGCGAAAACCCGTGGCGTGCACATCGTTGCCTGCGGCACCAGCTATCACGCGGGTCTGATCGCCAAGTACTGGATCGAGGCGCTGGCGCGCCTGCCGGTAACCGTGGAGGTTGCCAGCGAATACCGTTACCGCGACGTCGTGGTGCCGACCGACACGTTGTTCGTGGCGATCTCCCAGTCTGGCGAAACCGCCGACACGCTGGCCGCGCTGCGCGCCTCGCATGAGCGCGGTTACCTGGGTACGCTGGGCATATGCAATGTGGCCGAGTCGGCACTGGTGCGAGAGGCTGACCTGAAACTGATGACCCGCGCCGGGCCCGAAATCGGCGTGGCCTCGACCAAGGCGTTTACCACGCAGCTGGCCGCGCTGGCGCTGCTGGCGCTGGAGCTGGGTCGGCGCAATGGTCTGGAGACCAAGCGATATCAATCCCTCTGCGAAGAGCTGCGGCGCCTGCCACGCGCCATCGAGCAGGCGCTGGAATGCGAGCCGGCGATCATGCAGATGGCCGAGCATTTCGTGCATCGCCAGCACGCCTTGTTCCTCGGTCGGGGCGCGCAGTTTCCGGTCGCGCTGGAAGGGGCGCTCAAGCTCAAGGAGATTTCCTACATCCACGCCGAAGCGTATCCAGCCGGGGAGCTCAAGCACGGCCCGCTGGCCTGGGTTGACGAAGCCATGCCGGTGATTGCGGTGGCGCCAAACAATACCTTGCTGGACAAACTCATATCCAACCTGCAGTCAGTGCGCGCCCGCGGCGGCGAGTTGTTCGTGCTGGCCGATTCCGACGCGAATATCTCGCTGGACGAAGATGAGGGCCACCTGATCAAGCTACCCGCCGGGGGCAACTTCATCGCTCCGGCGGTGTTCACCGTTCCCCTGCAGTTGCTTGCCTACCACGTCGCCGTGCTGCGCGGCACCGACGTCGACCAGCCGCGCAACCTGGCCAAGTCGGTGACGGTGGAATAAGCGCGGGGTGAACAGAGGTAGTGATGAGACCTGGATGGATTCGATTTTGAAGTCCAACACGTGACCTACTGAAGAGGCGCAGGTGCAGTAACCTGTGGAGCCTCACCGGCAAGCGCAGCCGGACCGCAGGACACATTCGAGACTCGCCGGTTCGTCTCGGGATCAGTCCGGTCGCTTTCATTTGGCAGGTTGCCTACTTCCCGTGGGTTATTCGACGATGTTGTGCGCGCCGGCCGGTATGGCGGCGGGCGCCTCTTTTGTCGAGGGCAAATTCGTCGTGTCCAGACGTTTGTCGGCCTGCCCGGAGTTCCAGATGATCGTCGCCACGCTTTGCGCGGGCAGGGTGTATCCGAAATGGATACCGCCCTGTTGCACGGAGACCCGGTGGGCTTCGGTTCCGCCGTTGATCAGCACGAGCACGGCCGACCCGCCCGAAGCGTTTTGGAACGCCACGTTCTTGATGTCGTTGCCGGTATCGGTGGACCGCACGCGGACGGCGCCGGGCAGGACGAATCGGCTGTAATGGGCGAAGGCGTAGTACTCGTCGTTGCGACTCACCTCGCCGGTACGCGAGTCGATCGTGACGATGCCCTTGCAGGTGTCGCAGCCGCCGAAATGCGGCCCGTACTGCTCGTCGAGCGCCAGGTTCCAGTAGATGACGCCGCGCGCCCAGTTCCTGAGTCCGCCGAGCAGCAGATCCCGCGCAAACCACAGCAGTTCGCCGTTCTTGCTGGACTCCCAGTCGCCGCCGGAACACTCGGTGATGTAGGTGTCCTTGTGGGGGTATGCCACATGCACCTCGGTTTGCGCACCGGGAGCGCCGCGGTAGCAATGCCAGGCGATGCCATCGATGTGGCGCGCCGCATCGGTGTCGGAGAGCACGCTCATGGGCTGTTGCGGATCGTCCCAGTTGTGGTCCCAGCCGAGGATGCGGGTTGCCGGTTTTCGGCGGGCCAGGGCGGGGCCGAGATGCTGCCCGATGATGCGCTTGCGCTGGTCGGCGGAAAGCTTCATGCCCGGGTAGGTGATCGGTACGAAGTCGGGTTCGTTCTGCACGGTCAACGCAAAAATCGGGATGCCGTAACTACGGTAGGTGTCGACGTACTTGACGAGGTACTGCGCATAGGTGCTTTCGTACTGTTCAAGCAAGGTTCCGCCAATCAGGTTGGCGCTGGTCTTCATCCACGCCGGTGCGCTCCACGGCGACGCGATGATGTGCAGTTGCGGATTGATCGACAGCACTTCGCTGACGACCGGTATCACGTCGCGCAAGTTGGCGGCGACGTTGAAGTGCAGCAGGTCGGGATCGACGTCGCCGGCGGGAAGATCGTCCAGGGTATAGGGCTGCAGCGAGAAATCCGAGGCGCCGATGGTCAGACGGGCCATGTTGAAATTGAGGCCGGGCGGCGGCCCGAACAATTCGTGCAGCAGCGCGCGGCGCTGCTGTTCGTTCAAGCGGTTCTGGATCAGCCATGCCGACGCATCCGTCAGTGCCGCCCCGAAACCGACGATGGATTGATAGGTCTTGTGGATATCGATGACCACGTCGGCTGGCGCCGGCCCCGTGGCGGAAAGCTCGATATCGGGCTGGCGCGCCAGGCGCAGCCGGCGGTCCTGGGTACTCAGCCACAGTTGCGCCGTGGGTCCCGACGGTTGGAAGACCGGGGTGATGGTGAGCTGGGGCAGGGGCGGCGTGGGGCGGGACGACTGCAGGGCCGCCAGCGCGAGCACGCTGATCAGCGCAACCGATCCGATGGCAATCCAGTGCGCCGCACCTGTGTGCTCACTCATGGCACACACGAAGCATATGGCTCTCACTGTGCTGTATTGACGACAACCTCGCGATCACTGGGCAACGGCGCCTGCGCACGTGTCGACGGCCGGAGCGGTGGGTAGCGCGAGCATGTCGCGTTTGCCTGGGTAGCGCAGTCCGTAGCCCGGCTTGAACAGCCAGTGGGCCGGCGTGGCGTGGCCACCCTCGGCATACGGGCAGGGTATGCCGGGCCACGGCTGGGCCAGGGTCCCGCTGAAGTTGTAGCGGCCCGGGCCGGACTTGCGGGCAAACAGCACATCGGCCACCCCCGCGCCTTCGGTGCCGGGCAGCCATGCGGCGACGAAAGCGTTGGAGAGGTTGAGCAGGTTGTTGACGTAGAGCGGACGCCCGGCCACGAATACCGTCACCACCGGTTTGTGCGCCGCGGCCAAGGTGTTCAGCAGCGCCAGGTCTTCCGGGTGGCGGTCGCTGTGGCGCAATGTGGCCGAGGGCAGGATGTCGCCCTTCGTCTCGGCATAGGGTGTCTCGCCGATGACCGCCACGATGACGTCGAAGGGCCGCAGATCGACACCCTCGGCCGTCTCGCTGTAGCTGACACGCGCCGCGCCGTCGGCGGCGCGGATGCCGGCCAGGATCGTTTCGCCGTTGGGGAAATCGGCGTTGCTGTTGTCGGTACCCTGCCAGGTCAGCGACCAGCCGCCGGTCTGGTTCGGCAGGCTGTCGGCGCTCTTGCCGACCACCAGGATCTTCATGCCCGCCTTCAACGGCAACACGTTGCCATTGTTCTTCAGCAGAACCAGTGATTTCCGCACCGCGCGCCGCGCCAGTTCGCGACTCTGCAAGGCGCTCGGGCCACCCGCCCCGGCCCGCTGCGAGGGCCGCTTGGCGAACAAGCCCATGCGCAACTTGGCGCGGATGATGCGGCTGACCGCGGCGTCGATACGCGCCATCGGGATCCGGCCGTCCTCGACCTGGCCGGTGGTGTTGGCGATGAAGGCCTTCCAGTCGTCGGGTACCATCACCATGTCGATGCCGGCGTTGATCGCCTGCGGGCAACTGGCATTGCTGCAGCCGGGCAACTGGCCGATGGCGTTCCAGTCGGAAACCACGAAGCCCTGGAATCCCATCTTGCCTTTCAGCGCGTCGGTCAGCAGCGCACGTGCGCCGGACATCTTGCCGTAATTGACGCCGTCAGCCACGTCATCCCAGCTGCTGTACGAGGCCATCACACTCTGCACGCCGGCTTCGATCGCGCCGAAGTAACCTGCGCCGTGCACATTGATCATGTCCTCCCGGCTGACCCTGGCCTCGCCCTGGTCGGTACCGTGGTCGGTTGCCCCATCACCGATGAAATGCTTGGCGGTGGCCATCACGTTATGGTCGCCGAAATCGCCCTGCAGCCCGCTCACGTAGGCGCGCGCATACTCGCGCACCAGCGGACCCTCGCTGGAAAAGCTCTCGTAGGTGCGGCCCCAGCGTACGTTCTGCGCCACGGCGAGTGTCGGTGCGAAGGCCCAGTCCACGCCGGTGGCGCGCACGGCCCTGGCGGTGGCGGCGCCGATCGCTTCGATCAGCGCCGGGTCGTGCGCCGCACCCAGGCCGATGTTGTGCGGAAACAGGGTGGCGCCGAACACGTTGTTGTCGCCATGCACCGCATCGGTGCCCCAGATGATCGGAATCTTGACCGCCGCATCGGTCGCCATTGATGCGTCGTAGTATCGGTCTGCCAGCGACAGCCAATCGTCGATCGTGGCGCGCTTGTTCCGGTTCGGCCAGGAGCCGCCGCCATTGAGGACCGAGCCGATGTAGTACTGCGTGACCTCGGCCGGCGTGATCGACTTGATCTCGGCCTGGGTCATCTGCCCGATCTTCTGGGCCAGGGTCATGTTCGCCACGATCTGGCGCACCCGCGCTTCCAGTGCCGGGTCGGGGGCCAGCCGGCTTCTGATCGCCGGCCAGTCTTCAAAGTGGGTCGGTAGGGGGGCAGCGCCCGGGATCGGGGCATGCCCGCCTGCGGAGGTTGTCGTGTCGGCGGCGTGGACGCCGCCGCATGCCAGCGCCAGGGCGATGTACCAGAACCACGGGCAGCGAACACGAACCATGGGGGAGCCTCATTGGTATGGAGCCCGCGTCTGAGATGTCTCCGCAGCCACGGCGACGACGCTGGCACCTCCCACTTTAACGCGCGCCCGGGCCGCGTGGTCTGTCGCTGCATCACAATCGGTGAGCTGATTGGCGTTTCAGCGCGGCAGTTGAAGGTGCAACTGCCCTCGGCCACCTGCGACTGTGATGGTCATGGGAAAGGCCCCGGTTTGCACCTGTCTCTTGACCAGCTCCCGATTGAATGCCGTGACAAGAGCGGCGGACAGTGCCCGCCCTACGACGCGGCGATTGTAGGGCGGGCACTGCCCGCCGGCTCTTCGGCACCAATGCAAGATGTGATCAAGAGACAGGGTTTGCACCGGGGCCTGTCATCTCTCCGAGTCGCTAGAAATCCTGCTTGAAGCGGACCCCCAACGTGCGTGGCTGGCTGTAGCCGGTGTAGACCTGTCCATTGGGATACTGCGCGACGACGTCGTGGGCGGCGCAGACCTGCACGCCGCACTCGGTGAACTTGTACAGGGCGGCGCGCTTGTCGAACACGTTGTTGATGTAGAGGTTCACCGACCAGTTGCTTTTCTGGATACCCGCCGAGATATCGGCAGTGGTGTAGGCCGGCAGATTGCCCAGCAGGCTGCGTTCCTCCAGCCGCAGGTCGGTCGTGCGCGATCCGACATGCACGATCGCCGCCTGCACGAAGGCATCGCTGTTGCCCAGGCTGAAGGCATAACGTGCAATCAGGTTGCCCTTGAAGCGGGGCGTGATCGGCAATTGGGTGCCTTTGGGCGCCTGCGGTCCGGTCACGGGGTCGCCGGTCTGCGGATTGATGGTGCCGGCCGGGCAATCGGTGACCGCGTTGCCGTTGGCGTCGGTGAAACCGCAGTAGTTCGCGGTCAGCTTGGCGTCGTACAACGCAATGCCGGCGCTGAGGTTCAGGTTGTAGGTCGCCTGCCAGTTCAACTGCGATTCCAGTCCGTCGATGCGGGCCGAGTTGGCGTTCTTGATCTGGGTCAGGCCGTTGGCGCCGAGGATGTTGAACTGGAAATCATCCCACTTCTCACGGAATACCGCCCCGTTGAATGACAGCCGGTTGTCGAGCCAGGTGGTCTTCCAGCCAAGCTCGAGATTGGTCAGGAAGTCCGCCTGGTAGGGTGGCAACTGGCCGGCGCGGTTGACGCCGCCCGGACGGAACCCTTCCGACCGGGTGAGGTACATCATCTTCGTGGGGGTGATGTTCCAGGTCAGGTTGCCCTTGCTCAGCGAGCCGCTTTCCTTGACCTCCTTGTCGAAATCCAGACAGGGCGCACCCAGGAATGGATCGGGCGAAATGCAGCCGGCCTCGCCATAGCTCGAGTTCGGCGAAAATCCCTCGCTGAAGCCGTAGTACCCGTACAGATTGTTGCGGGTGCGGAAATAGCGTCCGCCGACCGTGCCGGTGAGCACCTCGGGAATGAAGTCCCAGGACAGTTCGCCGAACACGGCCTCGTCGCGGTCGTAGCGTACCTGCCGGGTCAGCCAGATCGTGTTGGGCCAGCCGGTTACCGAGAGCGAGTCGGCCAGGTTGTTGATCTGGTAGTTCTGCATGATGTCGTGCTTCTGCTTCTGCCAGAACGCACCGGCGACCAGCCGCAGGCGATCTTCCTGCGGCGAGACGATGCGCAGCTCGTGGCTGCTGTTGCGGTAGTGGTCGCGGTCGCTGATGAATTCGGATGGATTGATCAGGGCGCCGCTGTTGTCGTAGATGTAGTTGCCGTACGCATAGGGCAGTTGGTCGTACCAGAATGAATAGTCGTTGTAGTCGGTCTGCTCTTCCTGGTCGCGGTTGAGGTGCGCGTAGGCGTAGGTCAGGTCGAAGTTGCCGATCTTGCCCTGCACGGTCAGCGCGCCCTGCCACCAGCGGTCATTGACGCGCTCGGGATAGAAATGGGTCACCGCCAGGTCACCGATCGCAGGATCGCTGGCGAAGGAGCCATGGGTGATCGTCTGCTGTCCCATCAGCGTCGGGCTGATCGACCAGTTGTCGTTCAGATCGACTTTCAGCGCGGCGCGGGCACCATTGGTGTCCGCGTCGTTGTAACGCTTCTTGGCGTGCCCCAGACATTCCATCGTGGCACTCGGCGTGCAGTCGTCGGCATTGCTGACGGTGATGCCGGAAACCGGGAACGTGCGCGAGCCGGCCTTGTTGTCGATGTAGCCGGCATCGTGTTCGTGCCAACCGACCAGGCGGATCGCCGAGCTCGTGCCGAGCGGGATATTGAGCATGCCTTCGAAAGTGTTGCCGATGCCGCCGTGCGCCACCTTGTCGGTGCCGATCGCATAACTTGCCGCAAAGCCGCTGGGATCGGGCTTGTTGGTGATGATGCGCAAGGCGCCCGCTTCGGCGCTCGCCCCATACAGCGTGCCTTGCGGACCGGCCAGTACCTCGATCCGGGCGATGTCGTACATGTGGACGTCGAGCGGGCCCTGGATCGTGGTGATCGGCTGGTCGTCCAGGTAGACGCCCACGCTCGGTTGCGACCCGGAGTGGTTGGTGTTGCCGCCGCTGGCCACGCCGCGCATGTAGATGCTGGTGAAGCCGGGGCCGGTGGCAATGCCGCCGCCACCTTGCTGGAAGGTGACACTGGGCAGGTACTTCACGTAGTCATTGAAGTTCTGGACATGAAGTTCCTCCAGTTGATCGGTCGCCAGCACGTTGATGCTGATCGGCACCTTCTGCAGGTCCTCGGTGCGCTTCTGGGCGGTCACGGTGACCACGTCCAGGGTGGTGGTTTTCTTCTTTGCAGCCAGCGTTGCGGCAGGGTTCGCGGGCTGTGTGCTGTCCTGGGCCAGGGCCGGCACGGCCATGGCCAGACAGATCGCTGCGGCAAGTGGCAACCGGACCAATTGTGTCCGGTGCATTCTGATACTGAGTCTGGATCTCTGTTCGTGCATGGTCACTCCCCTTTCCAGTCCACGACAATCCAACGATGAAAAGCCTTGTTCACTCCCGATCCGGCACCCCCGGATAACTCTCCCAAACCGGCCCCAGGGCCGATTGCAGCGGCCCCATCCATGGGGCGTAGTGCCGCCAGTGATCCACCCCTTCCCGGTAGATCGGCTGGCGAACTTGCTCTGAACTGGCGGTGCGTACCGGCCGCGCATTCTCGAAGAAGCGCAGGCAGGACTCCTCGAACGGCAGCCCGCAATGATCGAGCAGCCGACGCACCTCGCCCTCGGTGTCCCCGACCATGTGCTCGTAGATGACCCGATGGACGCGTCCGGGCAGCACCTCGTCGAAGTGCGTCATCAACGCCACATAGTCGCGATAATAGCGCCCAATATCCTCCAGGCTGTAGCTGAAACCCTGGCCGCGGGCGAAGTGCTGCTTGAAGCCCGAAAAGCCGCAGGCCAGCGGATGGCGGCGGGCGTCGATGATGGTCGCGTTCGGCAGCATCAGGTGGATCAGCCCGATGTGCATGAAGTTGTTCGGCATCTTGTCGATGAACAGCGGCGCCGCGCTCTTGCGCTGGATGCGGGTATGCGCAAGGTAGCGTTCGCCCAACTCGCGCAGGGCGTCGGCATCCAGCCCGGCAAGCACCTGGTGGTACGGCATCGCCGTGTCCGCGTCGCCCTGCGCGCGCAACATGCGCGTGATCGAGGTGACCTCGGGCAGCTCCATCGTGCCCTCGACCTGACTGTGGCTGGACAGGATCTGCTCAAGCAGAGTGGAGCCGGAACGGGGCAGGCCGACGATGAAAATGGGGTCGCGTGCCGGGCAGCCCATGCCGGAGCGCGCGGCGAAGAACCCGGCGGTGTATTGCTGGCGGATGCGCTCCACGCGGGTATGCGTGTCGTCGGCACTGTAATGCAGCTGGGCGCGGCGAATCGCATTGCCCTGTGCGTAGTGGCTGAACGAAGCCGCGTACTCGGCGGCGTCCTCCAGCGCCTTGCCGACGGCGAACTCCAGATGCAGGCGGTCCTCATCCGCCAGGTCGGCATGCGCCAGCTGTTCGGACATCAGCGCCAGCTCGGCCGCACTGAAGCGGAACGTCTTGAGGTTGGCCAGGCTCCACCAGACCTCGCCGAACGAGGGCTGCAGTTCGAGGCTGCGCCGATAGGCGGCGATCGCGCGCTCGCTGTGGCCGGCGGTCTTCAAGGCATGGCCGTAGCTCATCCATACCTTCGGATTGCCCGGATAGGACTGCAGCAGGTCAGCGTAAATGACGATCGCCAGTTCGTAGTCGCCGGTGCGGCACAGCACCACCGCCTTGATGTTGCGGTAACCAGGGTGCTGCGGGTCGAGCGCCAGCAGTCGCTCGATCTCCACCAGCGCCTCCCCCGACCGGTTGGCGCGATGCAGGAGCAGGGCGTAGTTCTGCCGCGCGGCATCGAAACTTGGCGCCAGTTCCAGACAACGTTCGAGCAGGTTCAGGGCGTCCTCGTTGCGGCCCACCCGTGCGGCGACCTCGGCGAGCATACGGATCGCGGCGACATCGGTGGGCGCCTGCTTCAGATGCTCGCGCAACCGCGCTTCAGCCTCCGGGATGCGATTCTCGGCCAGCGCAACAGCTGCCTCCATCAAGCGTGGATCGTGCGTGGAATAGCGCACGTGATTGGCATAGGCGGCGTCGGCGGCCTCCTGTTCGCCGGCCGCCATGAGATGGTCGCCGAGCGCACGCCAGGCCTGCGGCAGGTCGGGCTGCAGCGCCACGGCGTGGCGCAGCGCCTGGATCGCTTCCTGCCCACGGCCACTACTGCCCAGGGCGATGCCCAGATCAAGATGCACCAAGGCCCAGTTGGGCTGGGCCCGTGCCAGAGGCGCGAGGATGTCAAGCGCACCCGCTACATCACCCTGCGTCGATCGCGCTGCTGCCAGCAAGCGCAAGGCGGCCGGGTGACCTTCGGCGACGTTGAGAATCTCGGTGAGCTGCTCCACCGCCAGTTCGGGATCGCGGTCCAGCAGGCGTGCAGCGTGGACAAGCGCCTGCTCCAGGGTTCCGGTGGTAGTTTCCGTCATAGTTCACCCTCTCGTGAGGGCTCTCCTTGCCCGGTCAGCGGCTCCCCACGCGCTGTGCCAGTGTTGCAGCTGCACCCGGTGGAGACAGTAACCCTTTCGCAGACGTCCCGGCAAACATCCGGTGCGCACGCGCAGCGTTCGACCAAGTGCTCCGTGCACCTGCTGCGTTTGGCCGGAGCGCCAGTCAGCACCGGTACCGCATGTCAGGCCGGTGCTGCAGCTGGTTGCGCTGCAGCACCGGCTGGCACGCGATCACCCGCCTAGAAGTCCTGTTTGAAACGGACGCCAATCGTGCGCGGCTGGGTCGGAACGGTATAAGCCTGCCCATCCGGGTATTGCGAGACGACGTCGCGGGCGCCACAAATGCTCGCATCACATTGGGTGAACTTGTACAGCTGCCCGCGCTGGTCAAACACATTGTTCATGTAGACGTCCAGGGTCCAGCCGTTCTTGCTGATCCCGGCGGAAAGATCGGCGGTAGTGTAGGCGGCCAGATTGCCCAACAGGTCGTTATCGAGCACGCGCATGTCCGACCGACGCTCCCCGACATGCACAACCGCCGCCTGCACATATGCGTCGTTGTTGCCCATGTTGAAACTGTAGCGCGCAATCAAATTGCCCTTGAACCGAGGTGTCACCGGCAAGCGCGTACCTTTTGGTGCCTCCGGCCCCGTCGAGACCTCGCCAGTGGCTGGATCGGTCACGCCTGCCGGACAGTCGGTGACTGGTACACCGTTGGCATCGGTGAATCCGCAATAGTTCGCGGTCAGCTTGGCGTCGTACAAGGCCATGCCTGCAGTGAGCTGCAAGTTGTAGCTGGCTTGCCAGTTCAGTTGCGCCTCCAACCCGTCAATACGCGCCTGGTTGGCGTTCTTGATTTCAGTCAGGCCATTGGCACCGAGGATGCTGAATTGGAAGTCGTTCCACTTCTCGCGGGACACGGCGCCATTGAACGACAATCGGTTGTCAAACCAGGAGGTTTTCCACCCAAACTCCTCGTTGATCAGGAAATCTGCCTGGTAGGGCGGCAACTGAGCCGCGCGGTTGATGCCACCCGGGCGGAAGCCCTCCGATCGAGTGAGATACACCAGTTTTGTCGGTGTGATGTTCCAGGTCAGGTTGTACTTGCTGAGCGAGCCGCTTTGCTTTACATCCTTGTCGAAGTCCAGACAGGGCGCGCCATGGAAGGGTTCCGGCGAGATACAACCGCTTTCGCCATGATCGGAGTCGGGTGCATAGCCTGCGCTCATGCCATAGAAGCCGCTCAGAGCGTTGCTGGTGCGGTAATAGCGCCCGCCAATCGTTGCCGTAAGGACGTCCGGAATGAAGTCGTAGGACAGTTCGCCGAACAACGCCTTGTCGTAATCGTAGCGATCCTGTTTGGTCAGCCAGATCGTATCGGGCCAACCGGTCACCGACAGGGAAGAGGCCAGGTCGGTGACCATGTAACGCTGCTCGATATCGTGTTTGCTCTTCTCCCAGAACGCACCGGCCACGATCCGCCAACGATCTTCGCTCGGCGACGCGATGCGCAACTCGTGACTGTTCACGGTGTAGCGATCCCGACCGCGAATGTGCTGCGACGGATTGATCAGCGCACCGGTATTGTCGTAGAGGTACGCGCCGGAACCGTACAAGGTGTCGTACCAGAACGAATAATCGTTGTAATCATTTTGCTCGTCCTGAGCACGCTTGAGATGGGCGTACGCGTAGGTCAGATCAAAGCGGCCGATCTTGCCCTGCACGGTCAATGCCCCCTGCCACCACCGCTCGTTGGTACGGTCGGGGTAAAAGTGCGTAACAGCCATGTCGCCCACGGCGGGATCGTAGGCGAACACCCCGTTGGAGATCGACTGTTGCCCCATCAGCGTCGGACTGATTGACCAATTGTCATTGAGATCAAGCTTGAGCGCCGCGCGTGCGCCGCGGGTATCCACGGTGTTGTAGTTGTCCTTTGCGCCGCCGAGGCACTGGAGCTGGGCCGTTGGCGTGCAGTCACGGGCATTGCTCATGGTGATGCCGGAAGTCGGGAACGTGCGCGTGCCGGCCTTGTTGTCGATATAGCCGGCATCGTGTTCGTTCCAGCCGACCAGGCGGATCGCCGCGCTCTGGTTGATCGGGATATTCAGCATGCCCTCGGTGGTGTAACCGATGCCGCCATGCGCGAGGCTTTCGACACCAACGGAGTAATTCGCGGCGAAACCGCTGGGGTCGGGTTTGTTCGTGATGATGCGGATGGCACCGGCTTCGGCACTGGCGCCATACAACGTGCCTTGTGGCCCGGCCAGCGCCTCGACCCGGGCGATGTCGTACATGTGAATATCCAGCGGCCCCGCGATCGTGGTGACGGGTTGCTCATCGAGGTACATCCCGACACTCGGCTGTGAGCCCGAGTGGTTGCCATCGCCGCCGCTCGCCACACCGCGCATGTAGATATAGGCAAAGCCCGGACCGAAGGTCTGGTAAGAGACGCTGGGCAGGTACTTCACGTAATCGTCAAAGCTCTGCACGTGAAGCTGCGTGAGCTGTTCCGCCGCCAGCACGTCAATACTGATCGGCACCTTCTGCAGGTCCTCGGTACGCTTCTGCGCTGTCACCGTCACTGCAGCCAGCGTCGCGACCTTTGGTTTGGACGGCGTATCTGCCGACGTTGTCGGCGGCGGTTGGCCCTGGTCCACATCTTGCGCCATGACAGGTGACGCCATGGCAAGACCGATCGCCATGGCGAGCGGCAACCGCCTCAATGGTGCTCGCCTGACTCTTCTCGTTTGTCTGGAGTTGCTCTGGTACATGTGCTTCCCCTCTCTGATGATGCCAATCCATCGGCGCAGACTATTGGTTCAAACTCCGGCGCGTCGGGGGTGCCGCTCCCGCACCCCCAAGGCCGATTGCAACGGCACCCACCGTGGTGTGAAGCTCCGCCCTTGATGCACTTTTCCCTGGCAAATCGGTTGGCGTACTTGTTCCGGGCTCGCTGCGCGCAGCGGCGGGGCGTTCCCGGGAAAGCGCCGCCGGGACACTTCGCGGGGCAACCGGACATGCCCCTGCAGGCGATGGGCCAACAGGGTGCAACGCCTCCTCGTTGCGACCCACGCGAAACGCCAGCTCGGCAGACATGCGGATCGCCACCTGGGCAAACGTATGCGTCGTCGCGGCATCGGTCGGCGCCCGTTCCCGCGGTTCGCGCAGCGCAACCCCGTCGTGCAGTATCTGGTGGTCGGCCGTATCGGGAATGTCCGCCGCCGGTTTGTCCGCCGGGACGGCATCGCGGTTCCGCAGGTACCCGGCGTGCGTCAGCGCCCGCTCCGGCGTGCCAGTGGCGGTTGTATCCGTCACGCTGCGCTCCCTCGTGACGGCACCACGCATCGGCGGCTACCGGAGCGTGGGCGATTCACTTGGCGCGTGTTGATCGGCATGAGGAGAGGGCAACCCGCTACAGGTCTTGCAGCAACCTGTAGTCAAATTCCAGCGACTGGTAATAGGAGTCGACGAGGATGCGTTCATCCTGACCATGCGAGCGGTCGTCATCGACGTTGTAGGCAATTCCGTTGAAGACGTATGACGGCATGCCCGCGGCGCGCAGGAACACACTGTCGGAGGCGCCAGCCGACATGTACGGCGACACCGGCATGCGGTAGCCCCACACCTCCCTGGCCACCTCGCTGATGTGTGCGAACAAGACCGGGTTGACTGGGCTGGGTGGACTGGTTGGTGCCGGTGCCACGGGCACCACCTCGATCTCCGGGTCGGCCAGTGCCTGCCGGATCATGGCCTCGACGTGGGCTGGCGCTTCGTCCGGCATGATGCGGCAGTTGACGGTGACGCGGGCCATCTGTGGCAACGCGTTCTCGGCGTCACCGCCGGTCAGCAGGGTCGGTACGCAGGTGGTGCGTAGTTGGGCGTTGTTGTAGGGCGTGGTCGCTGCCAGCCGCTTCACGGCGCCCGGGTCGGAGGGGTCGTGCGCCACGGCGCGCATGTCTGCGGCCATCCTCCCGCTGTAGAGCGTGGCGAGTTGCGCGTAGTAGCCACGTGTGGCGGAGTTGCTGTGCAGCGGGAACTGCAGCGAGGACAACCGCACCAGGCCGTTGGCCAATTGGTAGATCGCGTTGTCCGGTGTCGGCAATGAACTGTGCCCGCCCGGATTGCGCACGGTCAGGGTGTAGCTGGCGTAGACCTTCTCGGCGGTCTCCACCGCGATGACCTCGGGCCTGCCGTTGCGGATTTCCGGACCGCCGCCATCGACGTTGATCGAATACTGCGAACTGATCAGTTGCGGGCGATGCGCCAACAGCCACTGGATGCCGTTGGAGACCCCATCCTCCTCGCCGGCGGTGAGGGCCAGGATATAGTCCCCGCGAGGCTTGAAGCCCTCGCGCTTGAAGCGCAGCAAGGTTGCGACCAGGCCTGCACCGGCACCCTTGATGTCCATGGTGCCGCGGCCGTAGTAATAGCCGTCCAGTTCGGTCAGCTTGAACGGGTCATAGTGCCAGTCCTCGCGGCGCGCCTCGACCACGTCCAGGTGCGCCAGCAGCAGGATCGGCTGGCGCTCGCCGCGTCCGCGCAGGCGCACCACCAGGTTGCGCCGCTTCGGATCATCGCCGACCACCTGCACGTCCGCCTGCGGAAAGCCCGCGTCGAGAAAGCGCTGGGCGAGCTGCTCGGCAAGGCCAGTGGTGCTGCCGTGCTCGGAGGTGGTGTCGGTACCGATCATCTGGGTGAGCAGCTCATGGGCCAGCCCATGCTCACCCGTTGGCAGCTTGTCGGCGGCATGCGCGCCCAGCGGCGCCAGCAGGGCCAGCGCAGCCAGCAGTCGGACTGGTCTGGATCGACTCATCAGGGTCGCTCCATCGCCAGCGCCAGGCCCTGGCCTACACCTACGCAGAGGCTGACCAGGACGCGGCATTGCTGGTGGCGGCGCAGGGCGAATGCCGCCGTCATGGCCAGGCGCGCACCACTCGCGCCCAGCGGATGGCCGAGTGCAATTGCACCGCCATTCGCGTTGACGTGATCGGCATCGTCGGGAAGGCCGAATGTCCTCGTGCAGGCGAGAACCTGCGCCGCAAAGGCCTCATTGATCTCGATGCGGTCGAAGTCGGCCAGGCGCAGGCCGCTGCGACGCAGCAACTTCTGTATAGCTGGCACCGGACCGATGCCCATCAACCGCGGCGCCACGGCGGCCGAGGCCATGCCGACGATGCGCGCAAGTGGTTGCAGGCCATGACGTTCGAGCGCGGATTCCGAGGCCAGCAGCAGCGCGGCAGCCCCATCGTTGAGGCCCGACGCGTTGCCGGCGGTAATGCTGGTGCCCGCACCAAGCAGCGGCTTGAGCGCGGCGAGCTGTTCGATGTTGGTCTGCGGGCGCGGATGTTCGTCGGTATCGATGCGAATGGTGCGCCGGTCGCACGGCACATCGACGGCGCTGATCTCTTCAGCCAGCCAGCCCCGGGCTTGCGCGTACGCGGTGCGCTGCTGGCTGCGCAGCGCGTACGCATCCTGGCTCTCCCGGTCGACAGCATGCTCGCGCGCCAGGTTCTCGGCGGTCTGGGTCATCGAGTCGACGCCGTAGCTGGCCTGCATGCGCGGATTGACCAGGCGCCAGCCGAGCGTGGTGTCCTCGAGTTTCTGCTCGCGGCCCCAGGCGCTGCCGGCTTTCGCCATCACGTACGGTGCGCGGGTCATGCTTTCAACGCCGCCAGCAATGATCAGGTCAGCTTCGCCGCAGGCGATCGCCCGCGCGGCTTCGCCGATGGATTGCAGGCCGGAAGCGCACAGCCGGTTGACGGTGACCGCGGGCACCGTCTCCGGCAACCCGCTCAGCAAGGTCGCCATGCGGGCGACATTGCGGTTGTCTTCGCCGGCCTGATTGGCGCAACCGAGGATCACCTCATCCAGCGCCGCCCAGTCGAGCGACGGGTGGCGCGCCATCAGCGCGGCCATCGGCAGCGCGGCGAGATCATCGGTGCGCACGCCTGCCAGCGCGCCACCCAGACGGCCGAACGGCGTGCGCGTCGCATCGACCAGGTAGGCCCTAGTCATAAGCGTTTCTCATCGCCATGTGTGGCAGCCAGCCACGCCGCCGGATTGCCTGCTCGATCGCCACCCGCGTCTCCTGCAGGGCGGGCAGCATCTGCTTCACCGCACGCTTGGCGGCATCATCGCTATACGGCATGCCGATATTCAGTGCGGCGACAACCCGGCCCTCGTCGTTGCAAACCGGCACCGCGATCGAGCACAGCCCCGGCTCCAGCTCACGCGAGGTCAACGCGTAACCTTGCTTGCGCACGCGCACGAGTTCGGCCTTCAGTGCGCTTGCGCCAGATATCGTCTGTGGTGTGAAGGCGCGGAACTTCTGCGCTTTCAGCCATGCGGCCAGCTCGGCATCGGGCAGATCCGCCAGCATGACCCGCCCCATCGAGGCGGCGAAGGCTGGCAGGCGTGCACCCACACCCAGCGCCACGCTCATCACCCGGCGCACCGGCACACGCACCACGTAGACGATGTCGTTACCGTCCAGTACCGCCATCGAGCTCGACTCGCCCACACGCTGCGACAGTTGCTCCAGGCACTGCTGGACCAGCTCGGTCAGATCCAGCGAGGAGAGATAGCTGTAGCCCAGCTCAAGCACGCGGGGAGTCAGGAAGAAGCTGCGCCCGCGGCTACCCACATAGCCCAGGTGCTGCAGAGTCAGCAGCGAGCGACGCACCACGGCGCGTGACAGGTCGGTGCGCTCAGCCACCTGCGACAGCGTCGGACTGGGCAGGTCACGATCAAACGCGCGCAATACCTTCAGCCCGCGCGCCAGCGATTGCACGTAGTCCGCACTGTCTTCGAAGGGTTTCGATGTCATAAGTCACGAAAGTCCATTGACAGGTCGAGCGTAGAAGGTTTCCAATGAGTTCGCAATACGTATTTGTGTGCGATTACCGCACAACTTCAATCCAAGAGGCACGCCGTGACAAACGAAAACAACAGCGTGTTGCACAGCTGGTGCGTGCAGTCGAAATGGCAGGCGCCCACCGTGGTTGGCGGCCACGGCGCGTACCTCGAACTCGAGGACGGTCGCCGCATCCTGGACATGAGCAGCCTGGCCGAGTGCAGCAACCTCGGTCATCAGCATCCGGCGGTGGTCGAAGCGATCCGCAAGCAGGCAGCTCAGTTGTGTTTCGTCACTTCGAGCTGGGGCGCACAACCGCGTGCCGAGCTGGCCGAGGCCTTGCTGGAAAAGGCTGGCTTCGATGGCGGTCGCGTGTTCTTCACCCTCGCCGGTGCGGATGCCAACGAGCATGCGGTGAAGTTTGCGCGCCAGGCCAGCGGCAAGCCGCGCGGTCACATCGTCACCCGTGATCGCTCCTACCATGGTGCGAGCTATGCCGGCATGGCGTTGTCCGGCGATGCGCGCACGCTGCCGCAGGCCGACCCCGAAGCCTTCGGCGTGCTGCGTGTACCGCCGCCGTACGCCTATCGCTGCCCTTTCGGCAGCGATGATCCGGCCATCTGTGGTGAGCGCGCAGTCGGCGCGGTGGCGGAGACGATCGACCATCAAGGTGCGGCGTCCGTGGCGGCGGTCCTGATGGAACCCAATGCCGGCAGCAACGGCATCGTCGCGCCGGACAACTACTGGCCGGGCCTGCGCGAAGTGACCCGTGCACGAGGTGTGTACCTGATTGCCGACGAGGTGATGAGCGGCTTCGGCCGCTGCGGCGAGTGGTTCGCCTGGCAGCGTCACGGCGACGCCGGCAAGCCCGACCTGATGACCCTGGCCAAGGGCCTGACCGGTGCGCATATCCCGCTCGGCGCGGTGGTGGTGTCGGCCGATATCGCCGCGAGCCTGCAACACCAGATGCTCTACACCGGCCTGACTTACTGCGGACATCCGCTGTCCTGCGCTGCCGGTCTTGCGGCGTTGCGCGCCTACGAGAACGAGGGGCTGATCTCGCGGTCACGCGCGCTGGGCCACTGGATGCTCGCCGAGCTGCAGGCCCTGCAGACGCGCCATCCCGTGATCGGCGACGTACGCGGCGGGCATGGCCTGTTCGCCGTGCTTGAACTGGTCACCGACCGGGCCAGCCGCAAGCCGCTTGCGCCGTGGCCGCAGACGCCACCGCCGTTGATGGCGCTGATCGAAGCCGCGGTGGCCGAGGGCGTGTCCTTCGGTTGCCGCGGCAACCTGCTGCTGCTGGCGCCGCCGCTGGTGATTGAAGGACCTGCCCTGGCCTACGCGCTGTCCTTGCTGGATCGCCTGTTGACACGTTTTTTCCCTGCTACCCCTTGAGGAATCGCCGATGAGCTTTCGCCTCACCTACGCCACCATGTACAACCCGCCGGACGCGATGCACGAGCGCTTCGATGCATCGATGGCCCGTCTCCAGGGCGCACTCGGCGCACGCCATCCACTGTTCATCAATGGCACCGATCGCGAGGCGAAACGGCATGCCGCACTGTGCAGCCCGATCGACCGGAACCTGATTCTGGGCGAGTTCGCCCTCGCCGACAGCAACGATGTGGATGTTGCGATGACCGCCGCCAACGATGCGTTTCCCGCTTGGCGCGCAACGCCGGCCGACGCACGGGCGCGCCTGCTGCGCCGGGTTGCCGACATCATGGAGGAGCGCGTCTATGACATCGCCGCGGCCATGGTGATGGAGGTCGGCAAGAACCGCATGGAGGCACTGGGCGAGGTGCAGGAGACGGTCGACTTCTTTCGCCACTATGCCGACGACTTCGAGAGCCATGCTGGCTACGCGCACACCCTGCCGGACGATCCGATCGAGGGCGTCGTTTCGCACAACGCCAGCGTCATGCGGCCGTATGGTCCGTGGGTGGTGATCGCCCCATTCAATTTCCCGCTGGCCCTGGCCGGTGGTCCGGCGGCGGCGGCCCTGGTCACCGGCAACACCGTGGTGATCAAGGGTTCCAGTGACACGCCCTGGAGCGGTCGCCTGCTCGCCGATTGCATACGCGATGCAGGGCTGCCCAGCGGCGTCTTCAACTACCTGGCTGGCGCCGGACGCGAGGTCGGCGAGGCGCTGGTCCAGCATCCGTTCACCGCGGGCGTCACTTTCACCGGCTCGGTGGCGGTCGGTCGGCAGATCATGCAGAAGATGGCCGCCGGAGTGTACCCGCGACCGTGCATCGCCGAGATGGGTGGCAAGAATCCGTGCATTGTCACCGAGCGTGCCAGGCTCGACGACGCGGCCGCCGGCATCGTCCGTTCTGCCTATGGCCTGAGCGGCCAGAAGTGCTCGGCGTTGTCGCGCCTGTATGTGCACGAGAGCGTGGCCGATGCGCTGATCGAGCGGCTGCTGGAGCGCATCGCGGCCATCCGCATCGGCGATCCGCGCCGGCGCGAGCACTGGCTGGGTACAGTCATCAACCGTTCTGCCTACGATAACTACCAGCGCTATGCCGACCAGCTGCGCGATGGTGCCCACGTGCTCGCCGGTGGCGCACGCATCGGTGTGGGGCAGGGCGGCGGCAGCGAGCTTGCCGACGGCTATTACGTCGAACCGCTGCTGGCCGAAGCAGCGCCGTCGCACCCGTTGTGGCAAAACGAGATGTTCCTGCCGATTCTGATGTTGCACCGCTACAACGAGCGCGACGAGGCGATGCGGCTGGCCAACGACACGACGATGGGCCTGACCGCCGGCGTCTACGGCAGCGCCGAGGACATCAGCTGGTTCCAGGAGCATATCGAGGCCGGTGTCACTTATGCCAACCGCGCACTGGGGGCGACCACCGGCGCGTGGCCTGGCTATCAGCCGTTTGGAGGCTGGAAGGGCTCGGGCTCCACCGGCAAGGCGATCGCCTCGTTCCACTACCTCGCCCAGTACCTGCGCGAGCAGTCGCGCACGGTGGTGGAGTGACCCGATGATCATGTCGCTTGAGAGCGCGATCGAGCAATACGTCGCCGATGGCGCCAGCATCGCGCTGGAAGGGTTCACCCATCTGATCCCGTTCGCCGCCGGCCACGAGATCATTCGCCAACACCGGCGCGACCTGCACCTGATCCGGATGACGCCGGATCTGGTCTACGACCAGATCATCGGCGCCGGATGCGCGCGCAAGCTCACCTTCTCCTGGGGTGGCAATCCCGGCGTCGGCTCGCTGCATCGCCTGCGTGACGCTATCGAACACCAGTGGCCGCAGCGGCTGGAGCTTGACGAGCACAGTCATGCCGGCATGGCGGCGGCGTTCTGTGCAGGTGCCGCGCGATTGCCGTTCGGCATGCTGCGCGGTTACGTGGGTACCGACTTGCCGGCACACAACCCGAACATCCGCAGCGTCTCTTGCCCGTTTACCGGCCAGACCCTCGCGGCGGTGCCCGCGATCAACCCTGATGTCACGATCCTGCACGCACAACGCGCCGATCGGGCGGGCAATGTGGCGATCGAAGGCATCATCGGCGCTGCCCGTGAGGCTGGTCTGGCGGCGAAGACCCTGATCGTCACCGTCGAGGAGATCATCGATGAGCTGCCGCCGGCGATGAACGGCATCGTCCTGCCCTACTGGGTCGTCAATGCCGTGGTGCCTTGCCGCGGCGGCGCCTATCCCTCGTACGCGCAAGGCTATTACACGCGCGACAACGCGTTCTACATGCAATGGGACGACATCGCGCGGGAGCGCTCGAGCTTCCTCGCCTGGATGGAACAGCACGTCCTCGCTACGCGCAACCACGCCGAATTCCTCGCCAGCCTGCAACGGAAGGCCGCATGAACACCTGTACCCGGGACGAATGGATGGCAATCGCCGCGGCACGTCTGTTGCGGGATCGCTCGGTCTGTTTCGTCGGCATCGGCCTGCCCAGCGCCGCCTGCAATCTGGCGCGACTCACACACGCACCGCAGATCGTGCTGATCTACGAATCCGGCGCCATCGGCGCGCGCCCGGAGGTGCTGCCGCTGTCGATCGGTGATGGCGAGCTGGCCGAAACGGCGGCCTGCGTGATCCCGCTGCCGGAAGTCTTCAGCTACTACTTGCAGGCCGGCCGTGTGGACGTCGGGTTTCTCGGTGCGGCGCAGATCGATCGCCATGGCAACCTCAACAGCACCGTGATCGGTTCCTACGACGCGCCGAAGACACGCCTGCCCGGCGCGGGCGGCGCACCGGAAATCGCGCTGCACGCCAAACAGGTCTTCGTGATGCTGAGGGCGTCGAAGCGCAGCTTCGTCGAGCAGCTGGATTTCCACACCAGCGCCGGCTACCTCGACGGGCATGGTGCACGAGCTCGCCGCGGCATCCCTGGCGGCGGGCCGCGCGCGGTCATCACCGATTTCGGCATGCTGGCACCACACCCGCACAGCGAGGAACTGCAACTGGTGGCGCTGTTCGCCGACGCCACGGTCGAGGAAGCCCGCGCCGCGATCGGCTGGCCACTGCAGGTTGCGGGGCGGCTCGACACGATTGCGCCACCCAGTACGCGCGAACTCGACACGCTGCGCGCGCTCAACGCCCGCACTCGCGAGGCGCATGCGCGTCCCGTGCACATTCCCCATTGACCCCGGAGCCTGCTCATGAACCCTGCCGCGAACCACCACCCGCATATCAAGACCGCCCTGCCGGGCCCGAAGGCACAAGCCATGATTGCCCGCGACGCCGAGGTGATCTCGCCGTCGTACCCGCGTGGCTATCCGTTCGTCATGTCACATGGCCGTGGTACCGAAGTGTGGGATGTCGATGGCAATCGCTTCCTCGATTTCGCCGCTGGCATCGCGGTGTGCGCCACCGGTCATTGCCACCCGCGCGTGGTGAAGGCGGTGCAGGATGCGAGCAGTCGATTCCTGCACATCTCCAGCGACTTCTGGCATGAGGATATGGTCGGCCTGGGTGAACGTCTCGCCGCGATCGCGCCGATGGACGAACCGGCGATGAGCTTCCTGTGCCAGTCGGGCACCGAAGCCGTCGAGGGCGCGCTGAAGCTGGCCCGCTACGTGACCAGGCGTCCGCGTTTCATCGGCTTCCTCGGCGGCTTTCACGGCCGTACCCTCGGCTCGCTGTCGTTCACCTCGAGCAAGTACACCCAGCAGTTGGGGTTCGCCACCACCCTGTCGGGTGTCACCCACGTGCCCTATCCGAACCCGTACCGCCCGTTGTTTGCCGGCGACGACCAGGGCGCGGCGGTGCTGGACTATATCCGCATGCTGTTCCAGCGCAGCGTGCCGCCAAGCGAGGTGGCCGCGTTCCTGATCGAGCCGATGCAGGGCGAGGGCGGTTACCTCACGCCGCCGGACGGTTTCCTGGCCGGCCTGCGCGCCCTGTGCGACGAGCACGGCATCCTGCTGATCTTCGACGAGGTGCAGTCCGGCATCGGCCGCACCGGCAAGATGTTCGCCTGCGAGCACTGGGGTGTGCAACCGGACATCCTGACCTCGGCCAAGGGCCTGGGCTCGGGCCTGCCGATCGGTGCGGTGATCGCGAAGCGATCGATCATGTCGCAGTGGAAGCGCGGCGCCCACGGCAACACCTATGGCGGCAACCCGATCGCCTGCGCCGCCGCCAACGCCACCATCGACCTGGTGCGGGACGGGCTGCGGGACAACGCCGCCCGCGTCGGCGCGCACTTCATCACCCGCCTGCGTGAACTGCAGCGCGACTTCCCCTGCATCGGCGAGGTGCGCGGCAAGGGCCTGTGGATCGGCATGGAGTTGGTCGAGGACGATGCGAACAAGACGCCGGCCACCAGCCTGTGTGACGCGGTGATCACCCGTGCCTTCCACAACGGGCTGCTGCTGCTCGCCTGCGGCACCAGCACGGTGCGCTTCATGCCGCCGCTGAACGTGAGTACCGACGAGATCGACGAGGCCATGGCGATCATTCGCGCCAGTCTCGAACAAGCACTGGCCGGAGGCTGAGCGCATGAAACATCGCCTGACCGCCCTGTTCACTTTGTTGTTGTGTGCGGGTGCGGCTCAGGCCGCGCGCGAACCCGTGCTCCCGCAGGTTGACCTGCCGCACAACTACTACTGGCGTGAGCTGTACCTGCCCCAGCTCACCACCGGCCCGTCCTCGGCGAGCTTTCTGCCGGACAGCAACAGCTTGGTCTACAGCATGGAAGGCTCGCTGTGGCGTCAGCGCATCGGCGACGACACCGCCACCGAGCTGACCCACGCCGCCGGCGCCTACGACTACCAGCCCGACGTGTCGCATGACGGCCGCAGCGTGGTATTCGCCCGCTACGACGGCAACGCGATCGAGCTGTGGCGACAGGATCTCGCCAGCGGGCACGCGCAGGCACTGACCGCCGGCGGCGCGGTCAACGTCGAGCCGCGACTGTCGTCGGATGGCAAACGGATCGCCTGGGTCTCCACCCAGGGCACCGGCCACTTCAACCTGTTCATCGCCGACATCGACGCGGCCGGCCTGCACCACGCGCACCCGATGCTGGGTGAGCGCAAGAGCGCGATCGATCGCTACTACTATTCCGCGTTCGATCACGCGATCAATCCGTCGTGGTCGCCGGACGGCAAGATGCTGTACTACGTCAGCAATCCAGAGACCGAACTGGGTACCGGCGACCTGTGGTCGGTACCGGTGAGTGATCCGGCGCAGCGCCGGCGTGTCCTCAGCGAGGAAACCAGCTGGGGCGCTCGCCCGGAGCTCGCCCCGGACGGCAAGCGCCTGCTTTATTCCAGCTACCACGGACGACAGTGGCAGCAGCTGTGGCTGACCACGCCCGCTGGCGCCGCGCCGCTGCCGCTGACCTTTGGCGACTTCGACCGCCGCAACGCGCGCTGGTCGCCGGACGGCCAGCGCATCGCCACGATCGACAACCGCGACGGCAACACCGCGCTACGGGTGATCGAAGTGCTCGGTGGCGCCAGCCACGATGTCGTCGCCAAACGACGCGTGACAAAGCTGCCGCAGGCGCGCCTGGTACTGGACATCACCGACGAGCACGGCGTGCGCACCCCGGCCCGGGTCGCGGTGCTGGCCAGCGACGGCCGTGCCTATGCACCGGACAGCGCCTGGATGCACGCCGACGACAGCTTCGACCACTCGCTGCAGACCAGCGAGACGCATTATTTCCTGTGCGATTCGCCGTGCGCGATGGAGCTGCCTGCCGGCAACGCCAAGGTGTGGGTGCAGCACGGCTTCGCCTACGCCCCTTGGCACCAGAGTGTCGATCTGGCCGCCGGCCACGAGGCACCGGTCAAAGTGCGGTTGCAGCCCGCGCATCTGCCCGACGCGTTCGGCAAGTTCATCAGTGCCGACCTGCACATCCACATGAACTACGGCGGTCACTACCACAACACGCCGGCGCACCTCGCGCTGCAGGCACGCGCCGAGGACCTCAACCTCGCCTGGAACCTGGTGGTGAACAAGGAGGAGCGCTTCCCCGGCATCGCCAGCTTCCGCACCGCCGCCGACCCAGCCAGCACCGCGCGCACCCTGGTGCTGCACGGCCAGGAGTTCCACACCAGCCTGTGGGGACACCTGGGCCTGCTCAACCTGCGCGACCACCTGCTGATGCCGGGCTTTGCCTCGTATCGGCATACCGCCATGGCCAGCCCGTATCCGACCAACGGCGTGATCGCCGACCTGACCCATGCCGAAGGCGGCCTGGTCGGCTACGCGCATCCGTTCGACACGCTGCCCGATCCCGAGCACGACGCCGTGCTCACCGACGAACTGCCGGCCGACGTGATCGCGGGCAAGGTCGACTACATCGAAGTGATGGGCTTTTCTGACCACAAGGCCACCGCGACGGTGTGGTACCGGCTGCTCAACCTCGGCTTCCACCTGCCCACCGGCGCCGGCACCGACGCGATGGCGAACTACGCCTCGCTGCGCGGCCCGGTCGGCTTGAACCGGGTGTTCCTCGACACCGGCGGCAAGCTGGACACCGCCGCTGCGCTGGCTGCACTCAAGGCCGGCCACGGCTTTGCCAGCAACGGCCCGCTGCTTGGTCTACTGCTGGATGGTGCCAGGCCGGGTGACACCCTGACCGCGCCCGGTCGCCATCACTATCAGGTGGCGTTGCGCTCGCCGGTCGCCGTCGATCACCTGGAGCTGGTGCAGAACGGCAAGGTGGTGCAAGCGTTCGCCCTGAATGGGAACCGGCGCAGCCTGGACGCCAGCGGCGAGATCGACCTGGCCGGCGGCTGGGTGCTGCTGCGCGCGTGGAACGACGGCGCCGACCCCGAAGTACTGGATCTGTATCCCTACGCCACCACCAATCCGGTGTGGCTCGGCGATCACGTGCTGGCGCCGAGTGCGCGTGACGACGCGGCCTGGTTCGCCCACTGGCTGACGCGGGTGATCGAAGCGGTCTCCCCGCGCGACGACTACAACACGCCGGCGGAAAAGCGCATCACACTCGACTACCTGACCCGCGCGCGTGACGCCTACCGGGCGCTGGCTGCTGGTGCAGCGGTATCCCCGGCAACCGGAGCGAGTCAATGAAACGAATCCTGACGCTTGGCCTGCTGGCCCTGCTGGCTGCCGGTTCCACGGTGGCGCAGGCGCCGCAGACTCGCTTCGATGCTGCCGACCTGAGTCGCCTGGTCGGGGTCAGTGAACCCGTGTTGTCGACGGACGGCGCGTTCGTCGTCTACACGGTGACCAGCACCAACGTCGACCGCGACCAGCCGCAGTCGGACCTGTGGCGGGTGCGCTACGACGGCGGCGATCGCACCCAGCTCACGCACACCCCGGACAGCGACGAGTCGCTGCCGCAGTGGTCGCCGGATGATCGCTTCATCGCGTTCCTGTCCGACCGCAAGGACAACGCCGGAGCAGAGGGCGACGACGCCACCACCCAGGTCTGGCTGCTGCCAGCCGACGGCGGCGAGGCCTACCCGGTCACCCACCTGCCCAGCGGGGTGGAGGACTACGTGTGGTCGCCCGACGGCAAGCAACTGGCGGTGATCGCCTTCGATCCCGAGCGTGCGCCGGGCACGGCGAAGCCGAACAACCCGCCACCGATCGTCACCGACCGCTTCCAGTTCAAGGACGACGACAGCGGCTGGCTCGGCCATCGCCGCAAGCACCTGTACGTGGTCGACGTCGCCAGCGGCAAGGCCAGCTTGCTCACCCCCGGCGTGCATGACGAGCAGCTACCGTCGTGGTCGCCCGATGGCAAGTTGATCGCCTACGTCACCAGGCGCGGCGCCGACCAGGATCGCCACCTCAACTACGATATCTACCTGATCGCACCGCATGCCGGTGCGAGCGAGCGCCAGCTCACCACCTTCCCCGGTGCCGACCTCGACCCGTACTGGGCCACCCGTCCAGCCTGGAGCCCCGACGGCAAGCGCATCGCCTACCTGCGCAGCGGCGAGGACAAGTGGATCTACTACGCGCCGTGGCAACTGGCGGTGACCGACGTGGCCAGCGGCAAGGCCACCGAGCCGGCACCGATCGACCGCTGCGTCACCAAGGTGCACTGGTCGGCCGACGGTCGCAGCATCTACGCGCTGGTCGAGCAACCTGAAGTCACCCACCTTGCGCGCATCGAGCTGGCCAGCGGCAAGCTCACCGAGCTGACCCACGGCGACCGCTTCGACGTGGACGTGGCCATCTCGCGCAACGGCCACATCGCCGTGCTCGGCGGCGACGACCTGCACCCCTACAACCTCGCCGCGCTCGACCATGGCCACCTGCGGCCGCTGGCCGACCACAACGAATGGCTGGCCGGCAAACAACTGGCGCGCACCGAGGCCCTGCACTTCACCAGCGCTGACGGCACGAAGCTCGACGCCCTGCTGGTGAAGCCGCTTGGCTACGTGGCGGGCCAGCGCTACCCGACCATCGTGCGCGTGCACGGCGGGCCGGTGTACCAGTTCAGTCATGAGTTCATGGAGGACTGGCAGGTCTACGCCGCGAACGGTTACGCAGTGCTGGCGGTGAACCCGCGTGGCAGTTCCGGTCGCGGCTTCGACTTCGCCAGGGCGATCTATGCCGACTGGGGCAACAAGGACAGCCAGGACGTGCTGGCCGGCGTCGACCATATCGTGGCGGCGGGTATCGCTGACCCGGCGCGGCTGGGCATTGGCGGCTGGAGCTACGGCGCGATCCTCACCGACCAGATCATCGCGCGCGACCCACGCTTCAAGGCGGCGATCAGCGGCGCCGGCACCGGCAACATGTACGGGATGTACGGCGACGACGAGTACGCCCGCGAGTACGAGCTGGAACTGGGCACGCCGTGGGCCAACCGTACTGCCTGGGATCGCGTGAGCTACCCGTTCCTGCATGCCGACCGCATCACCACGCCGACCCTGTTCCAGTGCAGCGAGCGCGACTTCAACGTGCCCTGCATCGGCGCCGAGCAGATGTACCAGGCACTGCGTTCACTCAACGTGCCGACCGAACTGGTGGTCTATCCGGGCCAGCACCATGGCATCACCGTGCCGAGCTACCTGCGCGACCGCATGCGGCGCAACCTGGGCTGGTACGACCGCTTCCTGAAACCGGCAGCGACCGGCAAATGAAAGGGTCGGCGTCAGCGCGGCGGCTGGTAGCGGTTGAAGCGCTTGAGCAGCTTGATCAAGGCCGGATGCGAGATCGCCTTGGCATAGTGCCCATCGTCGCCATGCATGTCGCGCGCGGCAATCATCGCGTTGACGATCGACTCCTCGGCCACCTGCGCAGTGGCCTCGAACAGCGGGTCGATGTGGTCATTGCCGACGAAGCTCATCTGCTGCACCGGCCGGTCGTGCGAGGCGTCGGCATTGGCGGTGGAGAACGCGATGAAGATGTCACCGGAACCGTTGCCGGCGTAGCTGCCCATCCGCGCCAGGCCCATGCCCGCCCGCTTGGCGATCCGCTTGAGCTGGTCCGGCCGCAATGGTGCGTCGGTGGCAACCACGATGATGATCGAGCCGGTGTCCGACGCATGCGGGTTCGGCTCGCTGTAGATGCGGTCGTTGCGCAGGTACTGGCCGACTGGCACGCCGGCAATGCGCAGGCTGTCGCGCAGGCCGTAGTTGGCCTGCACCAGCGCGCCGACGGTGTAGTCGGCGGCGCCAATGCGCACCCGCCGCGAGGACGTGCCGATGCCGCACTTGAACTCGTGGCAGATCATCCCGGTGCCGCCGCCGACGTTACCTTCGGCGACCGGCCCGCCGCGTGCCTCGTGCAGTGCCTTGATGGCATCCTCGGCATGCACGTGGAAGCCGTTGATGTCGTTGAGCTCACCGTCCCAGGTCTCGGCCACCACCGGCAGCGACCACCAGTAGCCGGAGGAATCCGCGCCACCGGCATGCACCCGTTCGGCGATCACCGCGTCACGCACCACGCCCACGCTGTGGGTGTTGGTCAGCATCACCGGCCCCTCGAGCTGGCCGGATTCCTGCAGCCAGGCGGTGCCGGTCATCTCGCCGTTGCCGTTGAGCGCGAACCAGGCGCCGAACGCGGGGATGTCGTAGCTGTCGTGTCCGCGCGGCAGTATCGCGGTGACCCCGGTGCGCACCTTGTGGCCGTTGGGCAGGTCCTGGATCAGGGTGACCTGGCCCACCGTGACTCCGGCCACGTCGGTGATGGCGTTCAGCGGGCCCGGCGTGCCGTCGAACGGCACGCCCAGATCGCGCGCACGCGGCGTGGCGGCGCCGGCCATGCCAGCCAGAAAACACAGGATCAGTGCGAGGCAGGAGCGGGACATGGATACTCCGGAAGGCAATCGGGCCTCACTGCAGTCTATCCTCATGCCGGAGTCCCCCATGCAGGCTGACACCATGATCAACGATCTCGACCACGCCGTTGCGTTGCCGGCGCGCTATTACGCCGGCGAGCCGATGCTGGTGATGGAGCAACGCGCGGTGTTCGCGTGCAGCTGGCAACTGGTTGCACACCAGGGCCAGCTGGCCGGGCCGGGTGACCACGTGGTGGAGCAGATCGGTCACGTGCCGGTGATCGTGGTGCGCGGCCAGGACGGTGTCCTGCGTGCCTTCCCCAACGTCTGCCGTCACCGTGCCGGGCCGCTGGCGCTGTGCAACGGCAAAGGGGCGCGTGCGCTGCATTGCAAGTACCACGGCTGGACCTACACGCTCGAAGGCCAGCTGCGCAGCGCACCGGAAATGCAGGGTGCGGCCGACTTCCATGTCGAGGACATCCACCTGCCGCCGTTGCGTGTGCACGAATGGCAGGGTCTGGTGTTCGTGGCGCTGGATGCCCGGGTGCCCGCGTTCGGGGAGGTGTATGCCGGCATCGCCGAACGCATCGCGCCGATCGAGTTGCCGGCGATGCGCTACCTGCGCCGCGACAGCTACGACATCGACTGCAACTGGAAGGTCTACGTGGACAATTTCCTCGAGGGCTACCACCTGCCGCACGTGCATCCGGGGCTGTCCAAGGTGCTCGACTACCGCGCCTACGACACCGAACTGTTCGGGTGGCACTCGCTGCAGTCCTCGCCACTGCGCAACAGCACCGACATCTACGGCGACGGCCAGGCGTTCTACTATTTCATCTACCCCAACGTGATGCTCAACATCATGCCCGGACGGATGCAGACCAACCGCATCCTGCCGCTGGGGTCGGGCCGCTGCCGGGTGGAGTTCGACTACTACTACGCGCAGGACGAGCAGGCGCAGGCGCGCATCGCCGCCGACCAGGCGTTCAGCGGCGAGGTGCAGGACGAGGACATCACCATCTGCGAGGCGGTGCAGAAGGGGCTGGCCTCCGGCACCTACGACGCTGGCCGGCTATGCCCGAAACGCGAGAGCGGAGTCTGGCATTTCCACAATCTGTTGCGCGCGGCCTACGCCGAAGACACGGGGAACGACGCATGAAGAACCGCCTTGCCGGCCGGCGGCTCGATGTCGACGGCGGCCACATGCTGGCCCGGCCTGGCGGTGACCACCGGGGACGGCCGCGTCACCAGCGTGCGCGCAAGCCGTCGCCGACCCCGGGCGCGCCCGGCCAGGTGGCCGAGCTGGTTGCCATCGGCTGCGACCCACGGCATGACACCGACCGCCGGCGCCAGGTGCGCGGCGTGATCAAGGCCGGCACGCCGGTTTCCCTGGATTGACCCAAGTGAGCGTGGCTGTGAGCGAAAGCAAGAAAATCGGCTTCTGGACCTGCACCGCGCTGGTGGTGGGCAACGTGATCGGCATCGGCATTTTCCTGCTGCCCGCGTCGCTGGCGCCGTATGGCTTCAACGCCGTGATCGGCTGGACCATCACCCTGTTGGGTTGCCTGGCGCTGGCGCGGGTGTTCGCCCACCTCGCCCAGACCCTGCCGAACGCCGACGGCCCGTACGGCTATATCCGCAGCACGCTGGGCGAGATGCCCGCCTACATGGCGCTGTGGGCGTACTGGGTGTCGCTGTGGCTCACCAATGCAGCGCTGGCTACCGGCGTGGTCGGCTATCTCGCCGTGGTGTTTCCGGCACTGCAGACCATCAACCCGGTGGTGTTCTCGCTGGGCCTGCTGTGGTTGCTGGTGGCCACCAACCTGTTCGGCGTACGGACCGGCGGCGGTGTGCAGATCGTCACCACCGTGTTGAAGCTGCTGCCGATGCTGGCGATCGCGCTGCTTGGCGCCTGGGTACTGCTGACCGCGCCCGCCAGTTACGTCGCACATCTGCCGCCCACCCCGGTAACCCTGTCCGGCGTGATGGCCGCTTCGACGATTGCACTGTTTGCCATGCTCGGCATCGAATCGGCCAGCGTGCCGGCAGCGCGGGTCGAGAACCCGGGTCGCACCATTCCCCGGGCGACCATGGCCGGCACCGTGCTCACCGCGGTCATCTACATCATCGTCTCCACCGTGCCGATGCTGCTGATTCCGCAGCTGGAGCTGGCCAGTGCCGGCGCGCCGTTTGCGTTGCTGATGGAGCGCTTCGGCGCCGCCGGTTCCGGTCGCTGGCTGGCACTGTTCGTGGTGATCAGCGGGCTGGGCGCACTCAACGGCTGGACCCTGCTGGCGGGCGAACTGACCCGCACCATGGCCGTCAATGGCGTGCTTCCGGCAGTGTTCGCACGCGACAACCGTCGCGGGGCACCGGCGGTGGCACTGATCGCGACCGGTGCGCTCGCCTCGGTGATGATCTGGATGAGCTACAGCAAGTCGCTGGTATCGGCGTTCACCTTCATCACCCGGGTGGTCACTGCCGCCAACCTGCCGTTGTACCTGTGCTGCGCGCTGGGGCTGATGGTGCTCTGGCGACGCGGCCAGACCAGCGCCGCGGTGCTGCCGGTCGCCGGCATCGGCGTGCTGTTCGTGGTGTTCGCCTTCATCGGCAGCGGCCACGAGCCATTCATCCTGGCGATGGGCCTGATCGCGGCAGGCCTGCCGCTGTATGCATTCATGCGCCTGCGCCGCAAGGCCGCCGCGCCGGCCAAGGCGTCATGATGATGCGTGATCCCCGCTACGACATCCTGTTCACCCCGCTGCAGATCGGCCCGGTCACCGCGAAGAACCGTTTCTTCCAGGTGCCGCACTGCAATGGCATGGGCCATGCGATGCCGCTGGCACATGCGGCGATGCGCGAGGTCAAGGCTGAAGGCGGCTGGGCGGTGGTCTCGACCGAGGAGTGCGAGATCCATCCCAGCGGTGACCTCACGCCGTATGTCGAGGCGCGATTGTGGGACGATCGCGACATCCCCGCGCTGGCGCTGATGTGCGACAAGGTGCACGCGCACGGCGCGCTGGCCGCGCTGGAGCTGTCGCACAACGGGCCCACCGCCTCCAACCTGTATTCGCGCGAGGTGCTGCTGGCGCCGTCGCACCAGCCATCCAAATACGGTTATCCCTCGCAGGCGCGGGCGATGACGTTGCACGACATCCGCGAGTACCGGCGCTGGCACCGCGAGGCGGCGATCCGCGGCCAGCGCGCGGGGATGGACATCATCTACGTCTACGCCGCGCACGACCTGTCGCTGGCGATGCACTTCCTGCAACGGCGGCGCAACCAGCGCAGCGACGAATACGGCGGCTCGCTGGAGAATCGCGTGAGGTTGCTGCGTGAGGTGCTCGAGGATACCAAGGACGCGGTCGGCGACCGCTGCGCGGTGGCGCTGCGCTTCGCCACCGAGGAGTTGCTCGGCCCGGGCGGGATCGAGCTGGCCGAGGCGAAGGACATCGTGGCGATGCTGGCCGAGCTGCCCGACCTTTGGGACGTGAACCTGGCCGCCTGGTACAACGACTCGGTACCTTCGCGTTTCGCCGCCGAGGGCGCGCAGGAGCCGTTCATCGACTTCGTGAAGAAGACCACCAGCAAGCCGGTGGTCGGCGTCGGTCGCTTCACTTCGCCCGACACCATGGTCTCGCAGCTCAAGCGCGGCGTGTTGGACATGATCGGCTGCGCGCGCCCCTCCATTGCCGACCCGTTCCTGCCGAAGAAGATCGAGGAAGGCCGCATCGACGATATCCGCGAGTGCATCGGTTGCAATATCTGCGTGTCCGGCGACATGACCATCTCGCCGATCCGCTGCACGCAGAACCCGACCATGGGCGAGGAATGGCGCAAGGACTGGCATCCGGAACGCATCGCGCCGAAGCGTTCGGCCAGCCGCGTGCTGGTGGTCGGGGCGGGGCCGGCGGGACTGGAAGCGGCCCGCGCACTCGGACAGCGCGGCTACGAGGTCAGCCTGGCCGAGGCGCGCAAGGAGCTCGGTGGACGAGTCACCCGCGAGGCGCGGATGCCAGGCCTCGCCGAATGGGCGCGTGTGCGCGACTGGCGCGTCGGCCAGATCGGCAAGCTCTCGAACGTGGCGGTATATCGGGACTCACCGATGAGTGCGCAGGATGTGCTCGACTTCGGTGCCGAACACGTGGTGCTGGCCACCGGCTGCCACTGGCGTCGCGACGGGTACGGCCGCAGCAACGGCTTTGCCATTCCCGGTTTCGCCGACAGCGCGCGCGTTTATACGCCGGACGACCTGATGGACGGCCATTTGTTCGAGGGTCACGTGGTGGTATTCGACGACGACGGCTTCTACTACGCCAGCGTCGCCGCCGAGGCGCTGCGCGCGGGCGGCTGCGCGGTCACCTACGTCAGCACCGACGACAGCATCGCGCCGTGGAGCCAGCACACGCTCGACTACCGGCATATCCGCAAGCGCATGGCCGAGCTCGGCATCGAGCCGCTGGTATCGCACAACATCAGCGCCTGGCAGGACGGCACGCTGCGGGTGGAGAACGTATGGGATCACCGGGAGCGCGAGTTGCCCTGCGATGCCGTCGTCAGCATCACCGCCCGGCTGCCCGACGATGCGCTGTACCAGGACCTGCTGCAGCGCGAAGCGGAATGGGGCGCCGCTGGTATCTGTTCACTGCGTTGCATCGGCGACGCCGAGGCGCCCGGGCTGATCGCGCATGCGGTGTACGCAGGGCATCGGTGTGCGCGCGAACTGGAGGAGCCGGTCTCGGGCGAGGTACCGTTCAAGCGGCATTTTCATGTCGGGTGAACCTGCGGCTTGCGTTGTGATCGGAGAGTCCGCCAGCGTCAGTGAAGCCCTATCCCGTCGGCGACCGTGAGAGTCCTCTTGGGGGTGAGCTGTCTCTTGATCAGGTATCGATTGAATATCGCGACAAGACCGGCGGGCAGTGCCCGCCCTACGACGCGGCGATTGTAGGGCAGGCACTGCCCGCCGGCTCTTCGGCATCAATGCAAGATGTGATCAAGAAACAGTGCGGGTGAGAAGGACCGTGACAGCTGAGGTTCAAAACCATCAGGCGTCGCGGTGATGCCGGCGAAGCCTCTTCAGGCGCGCCCGTAGACGTCGTCGAAGCGCACGATATCGTCTTCGCCCAGGTAACTGCCAGACTGCACCTCGATCAGTTCCAGCGCGACCTTGCCGGGGTTGCGCAGGCGATGCCTGCTGCCCAGCGGGATATAGGTGCTCTGGTTTTCGCTGAGCAGGAACACCTTGTCGTCGCAGGTGACCTCGGCGGTGCCGGAGACCACGATCCAGTGCTCGGCGCGGTGATGATGTTTCTGCAGGCTCAGGCTGGCGCCGGGCTTGACGTGGATGCGCTTGACCTGGAAGCGATCGCCTGCCTCCAGCGAGTCGTAGTTGCCCCAGGGGCGGTACACCACGCGGTGCCAGGAGTGTTCGCTGCGCCCGGCGGCCTTGAGCCGCTCGACGATCTTCTTGACGTCCTGGGCGGCGTCGCGGTGCGCCACCAGGGTGGCGTCCGGAGTGGTCACCACGATCAGATCGTCGACGCCGACAGTGGCCAGCAGGTGGCGCTCGTGCGAGCGCAGCAACGAGTTGCGCGTGTCCACCGGCATTGTGTCGCCCTCGCACAGGTTGCCCTGCGCATCCTTGTCACCGGTGAGCCACAGGGCCGACCACGAACCGATGTCACTCCACCTGCAACTGACCGGGATCACCGCGGCGCGGCGCGTCTTCTCCATCACCGCGTAGTCGATCGAGTTCTCCGGCACGCGCGCAAAGGCGTCGCGGTCGATGCGCACGAAATCCAGGTCGGCGCTGGCTTTCGCATGGGCCTCGCGCACCGCGGCCAGCATCTCCGGGGCATGCGCGGCCAGTTCATCCAGATAACGCGAGGCCTTGAACAGGAACATGCCCGAGTTCCAGTCGTAGCCGCCATCGGCCAGATACGACTCGGCGGTGGCCAGATCGGGTTTCTCGACAAACTGGCCGACCTGGTAGCCATGCTCGTCGATCGCCTCGGTGCGACGGATGTAGCCGAAGCCGGTGTCCGGGCGATCCGGGCGGATCCCGAAGGTTACCAGCCAGCCCTGCGCGGCCAGCGGCATGGCTTGCGTCACGGCGTCGACAAACGCCGCGGTGTCGCCGATCAGGTGGTCGGCCGGCAGCACCAGCAGGATCGCTTCCGGATCGCGCCGCAAGGCCTGCAAGGCCCCCAGGGCGATCGCCGGCGCGGTGTTGCGCGCCAGCGGTTCGAGCACGATGTCGGCGTCCTTGATGCCCGCTTCCAGCAACTGGTCGGCGGCGAGGAAGCGGTGGTCCTCGCTGGCCACCACGATCGGCGCAGTCACTTCCGGCAACTGCCGGGTGCGCGCGATGGTCTGCTGGAACAGTGTGCCCTGGCCGGTCAGCGCCAGGAACTGCTTGGGCAGGTTCTTGCGCGACACCGGCCACAGCCGGGTGCCGCTGCCGCCGCTGAGGATGAGGGGGATCAACATGTCATTCTGCCGATTGCCACAGAGAAAGTCTGTCGGATTGTGGGGCAAACACACCGCCCATGTCTTCTGATGAATACTGAGCCGCAGATATTGGAAGCCTTCTTGCGCCGGCGACCTTGGGAGTTCGCTTGCAGGCGAGAGGGGGTAGGGCGTGGGTTCGCGCCAAGCGCACTGTGGTAGCGCTCAATGTTGCGACTCCACGCTTCGCCCATACCCCATTCGGTGCTTCGCACCACCTTCTCAGTCGCAAAGGGACTTCCGCAGGGTCGCCGATGGGGAGAAGGGTCATGGCAGCCAAGGTTCGGCGCCAGTAAGGTCATGTCTCTGGAAGCTACCACGCGGAACCCTGTGGCCCGCGTAAAAAAGGCACGAGTCCGCTCGCGGCTTTCCATAGAACCCCGCGGTCGCGCAGGTGCGGTTTGCGATGCTTGCCGAGTTCGAATCTCGCGGTCGAAGTTGTATGAAAGTGTTTCTCATAATTGACACAAAGCCAGTTTTGTATACGATGGGCAACATATGCCGGCCAAAATACCATCAACTGCCAAAATGGCGTGCGCCCGGTTGCAGGACATCGGACGGCGCATTCGTGCCCGTCGCAAGGACCTCGGGGTAAATGCGACAGCCGCGGCGGAGTCGGCCGGGATGTCGCGTGTCACCTGGCATCGCATCGAAAAAGGTGAGCCGAGCGTGGCTGCGGGTGCCTACGCGAATGCGTTGGTGGCGCTGGGGTTGGTGCAGTGGATGGTGTCACCGGAGGCGGCGACCGTCGGTGAAAGCGCGCCGGCTGGGTGGCTGCCGGCTGTGGTGCGCATTGCCGACTATCCCCAGCTCAGGCACCTGACATGGAACTTGCACGGGGTGGATACGCTGTCGCCGCGTGACGCGTTGGCGATTTACGAACGCAATTGGCGGCACGTGGACGAGACGGCGCTGGGCGCTCGCGAGCTTGCCCTGGTCGACGCGTTGCGGCTGGCCTTTTCCGGGGATCCCATGCGTGTTTGAACGGCCGCACCATCAGCGGATTGCCAGCTTGCTCGAGTGTCTCAATGCCGAGTTGTTACGCGAGTGCCGCTGCCTGTTTGGTGGGGGCACGGCAGTGGCGTTGCGTTTCGGCGAATATCGGGAATCGCTGGATGTGGATTTCCTGGTGTCCGACCCGGATGGTTTTCGGCAGCTGCGGCAATGGCTTGCGCACGGTCGAAGTCTTGCGCCCATCGTGCGTGCGGGCGCGCCGATGCTTGTGCTCGATCGGGAAATTCGGGCCGACCAGTACGGCATCCGCACGGCGGTCGAGATCGGCGGGGTCGCGATCAAATTCGAAATTGTCCGCGAGGCGCGTATCACCCTGGAGGCGCCAGGCAGGGGCGACGAGGTCTGCGGTGTCGCGACCCTGACGGTCGTCGATTTGGCAGCGAGCAAGTTGCTGGCCAACTCCGATCGAGGACTGGATGACAGTACCTTCGCACGCGACGTGATTGACCTTGCGATGATGGCACCTCGACTGCCGTTGCTGCGGCAGGCCCTCGGCAAGGCCGAACAAGCCTATGGCGATGCCATTCGCCGTGATCTGGCGCATGCGATCGGTCGTCTGCGCGAGCGCCAGGGATGGCTGGAGCACTGCATGCATGCCATGCAGATACGAACGCCGCAAGCGCTGTTGTGGCAGCGCCTGCGTTCCTTGCGGCGAGTGCTGGCGTGATGCACCACGGGGCCCCGAGGAAAGTTTGAATGGGCACGAGGCAACGGGTACAAGCGTTCACCATCGCGTCGACTTTGCATTTCGATGTGCTTCACGTTTGAACAGAGAGCATCGTTCGCGGACGATGCTCTTTGGTCCGGACCCGGGAATCGCGAATCGCAAAAGCAAAAGCAGCATCATCGCCAGCGGGCGCGCTCCTACGTGCGAGGGTATCGGGTGAGCTTGGCAATCACTTCGCCCAGCCCCTCGCGCCAGTCGGGCAGGCGAAAGTCGAACAACTGCTGGAAGCCGCGATTGTCCAGCAGCGACCAGGCAGGGCGCTGTGCTGGCGTCGGGTAGTCTGCCGTGGCGACCGGCAGCACCCGCGGCGCGCGGGCCAGCAGCCCGCGATTCACGGCTTGCGTGAAGATGGCGCTGGCAAAACCATGCCAGGTGGTGGCGCCGCTGGCGACCAGGTGGTGCGTGCCGCCGAGTTGCTTGCGTTGCGTGGCGTTCGCGCGCCGCCAGTGGTCAAGCGCAGCCAGGCTGGCCGCGACGATCAGGCCGGTGTCGGTGGGCGCGCCGTGCTGGTCGGCGACCACGCGCAACTCGTCGCGTTCGGCGCCCAGGCGCAGCATGGTGCGCAGGAAGTTGTGGCCGTGTGCGGCATAGACCCAGGCCGTGCGGAAAATCAGATGGTCGGCGCCGCTGGTCTGGAGCGCCTGCTCGCCAGCCAGTTTGCTGCGGCCGTAGGCGCTTAGCGGTGCGGGCGGCGCATCCACCGCGTAGGGCTGCGACTGACGGCCGTCGAAGACGTAATCGGTGGAATAGTGGATCACCAGCGCGCGATTCGCTGCGGCCCAGCGCCCGATCACCCCGGCCGCCTCGCCATTGACGCGGGTGGCGAGCGCTTCTTCCTGCTCGGCGCGATCGACGGCGGTGTAGGCGGCGGCGTTGACGATCAGGTCCGGCTGCACGCGCTCGAGCAGGGCGCGCAGCGACTCGGGCATCGACAAGTCAGCGATCTCGCCATGTCCGCCCGCTGTCAGTGCGCCATCGCGGCTGGCGGCGATCAACTGGCCGCGTGTGGCCAGGCCGCCATGCTCAAGAAAAGTGCGACCCAACTGGCCATGGGCCCCGAGCAGGAGAATCTTCATGGCTGGTAGATCGGCAGTCGCTCGGGCGGCACGTCGGCAAGCAGCGGTGTCTTGCCATCCTTGTCCGACAGCAGTGGATCGCTGACCGGCCAGTCGATGCCCAGCGCCGCATCGTTCCAGCGAATACCGGCATCGGCCTTGGGGTCGTACAGCGCGGTGCATTGATAGGTGAAGGTGGCAAACTCCGACACCACGCAGAAGCCGTGGGCGAAACCTTCCGGGATCCAGAAGTGGCGGTGGTTGCCGGCGGTGAGCATTATGCCCACCGATTGCCCGAAGCTGGGCGAGCCGCGGCGGATATCCACCGCCACGTCGTAGACCTCGCCTTCGAGCACGCTGACCAGCTTGCCCTGCGGGTTTGGCCACTGGTAATGCAGACCACGCAATACGCCGCGCGCCGAACGCGAGACATTGGACTGCACGAAGTGGTGGTCGATGCCGGCCTCACGGTACTTCGCCTGGTTGTAGCTCTCGTAAAAGAAGCCGCGGGTGTCGCCGAATACCTGCGGTTCGAGGATCAGCGCGCCGGGCAGGGTGGTCTTGATCACCTTCACCGGGCGTGTCCCTCGCGCACCAGGCTTTGCAGATACCGGCCGTAGCCAGTCTTGGCCAGCGGCTCGGCCAGGCGCAGCAACTGCTCGTCGTCGATCCAGCCGTTGAAGTGGGCGATCTCTTCCGGGCAACACACTTTCAGGCCCTGCCGGTTCTCAATGGTCTCGATGTAGTTGCCCGCTTCCATCAGCGACTCGTGCGTGCCGGTGTCGAGCCAGGCGAAGCCGCGACCGAGCTGCTCCAGCTGCAGCGAGCCGTCGTCGAGATAGCAGCGGTTGAGGTCGGTGATTTCCAGCTCGCCACGGAGCGAGGGCTTCAACGCCGCGGCGTAGTCGCAGACCCGGGCGTCGTAGAAATACAGGCCGGTGACCGCGTAGTGCGACTTCGGCGTGGCGGGCTTTTCCTCCAGACCGACGACCTTGCCGGTGGCGTCGAACTCGGCCACGCCGTAGCGCTCGGGATCCCTCACCCAATAGCCGAACACGGTGGCGCCATGTTCGCGTGCCGCGGCGCGTTTGAGCCGTTCGGTGAAACCGTGGCCATAGAAGATGTTGTCGCCCAGCACCAGGCAACTCGGTTTGTCGTCGACGAAATCGCGGCCGATGGTGAACGCCTGGGCCAGGCCGTCCGGCGAGGGCTGCACCGCATAGCGGATGTCGATGCCCCACTGCGAACCGTCGCCGAGCAGGCGCTGGAACATGTCCTGCTCGTGCGGGGTGTTGATTACCAGGACTTCGCGGATACCGGCCAGCATCAGGGTCGCCAGCGGGTAATAGATCATCGGCTTGTCGTACACCGGCAGCAGCTGCTTGCTGATGGCGCGGGTGATCGGATGCAGCCGGGTGCCGGAGCCGCCGGCGAGGATGATGCCTTTTTGTGTAGTCATGAGCCGAGCCGCTCCATCCGATAGCTGCCGTCGAGCACACGCTGTACCCACGGTTGATGATCGAGATACCAGTCCACCGTCTGCGCGATGCCGCTCTCGAAGGTGTGAGTGGGCCGCCAGCCAAGTTCATGCTGCAGCTTGCTGGAGTCGATCGCGTAGCGGCGGTCGTGGCCGGGGCGGTCCTTCACGTAGGTGATCAGGGCTTCGCGCGGTTTGCCGTGGGCCAGCGGTTGGCGCGCGTCGAGCAGGGCGCAGATGGTTTTCACGACCGCGATGTTCTCGCGCTCGGCGTTGCCGCCCACGTTGTAGGTCTCGCCCATGCGGCCGGCCTCGAGCACACGGCGGATCGCGCTGCAGTGGTCGCCGACAAACAGCCAGTCGCGAATGTTCTTGCCGTCGCCATAGACCGGCAGCGCTTCGCCGGCCAGAGCCTTCTGGATCACCAGCGGGATCAGTTTCTCGGGGAACTGGTACGGGCCGTAGTTGTTCGAGCAGTTGGTGGTCAGCGCCGGCAAGCCGTAAGTGTGGTGGAACGCGCGCACCAGGTGGTCGGAGGCGGCCTTGGAGGCGGAATACGGCGAGTTCGGCGCGTACGGCGTGGTCTCGGTGAATTTGCCCTCGGCCCCCAGCGAGCCGTATACCTCGTCGGTCGACACATGCAGGAAGCGGAAGCTGTCGCGGCCAGCGCCTTCCAGCTCGCGCCAATAGTCGCGGGCGCATTCGAGCAGGCTCAGGGTGCCGACCACGTTGGTCTGCACGAACTCGGCCGGGCCGTCGATCGAGCGGTCCACATGCGATTCGGCGGCGAAATTCACGATGGCAGCGGGGCGGTGCGCGGTCAGCAGGCGAGCCACCAGCGCGCGGTCGCCGATATCGCCCTGCACGAACACATGCCGGTCATTGCCCCGCAGCGAGGCCAGCGTATCCGGGTTGCCGGCGTAGGTCAGCTTGTCCAGGTTGATCACGCGCAAACCATCCGCGACAGCCTGCAACACGAAATTGGCGCCAATGAAGCCGGCTCCGCCGGTAACCAGCAGGGTTCTATTCCAGGCGGATGATTCGTTCATCAATACGTCCATGGTTGATCGGAATTGGGGCCAACAAGAGGGGATGGCCGCCTGGGGAACCGCAAATGATGCCGGTTCCGGGCGCGATGGCCAAGCGCGGATCATGCTTCCGGTGGCGACGAAATCCGCGAAGTGACTGGAAATCCGGCAGTTTGCTCAATTCAGGATGAACATCATCTGCATGCGTTTGTCCGGCAATTACCTCCAGGCAGCTACAATGGCAGGCTTGACCATCATGCGCGCGCTCAGTCCGGCGCGTTGGGAGACACCGAGCCAATGAAAAGCGACAAGCAACGCAGTGGACAGGGAATGGGCACTCGCGCCATCCACGCCGGCCAGCATCCCGACCCCAGCACAGGCGCGATCATGACGCCGATCTATGCCACCTCGACCTACGTGCAGGAAAGCCCGGGCAAGCACAAGGGTTATGAATACTCGCGCACGCAGAACCCCACGCGGATGGCCTACGAGCGCTGCGTGGCCGATCTGGAAGGCGGTGTGGCCGGTTTTGCCTTCGCCTCTGGCCTGGCTGCGGCGGCCACAGTGCTGGATCTGCTCGACTCAGGCAGCCACGTCATTGCGATGGACGATCTCTATGGCGGCACCTACCGCCTGTTCGAGAAGGTGCGTCGGCGTTCGGCCGGCCTGGACTTCACTTTCACCGATCTGAACGACGGCGCAGCGCTGAAGGCGGCCCTGAAGTCGAATACAAAGATGATCTGGGCCGAGACGCCGACCAACCCGATGCTCAAGCTGGTCGACCTCGCCAAGGTCGCCGCGTTCGCGAAGAAGCACGGCCTGATCCTGGTGGTCGACAACACGTTCTGTTCGCCGATGGTGCAGCGACCGCTGGAATACGGCGCCGACCTGGTGCTGCACTCGGCCACGAAGTACATCAACGGTCATTCCGACATGGTTGGCGGCATTGTGGTCGCCGGCAACCCGGAACTGGTCGAGCCCATGGGCTTCCTGCAGAACTCCGTCGGCGCAGTGGCCGGCCCGTTCGACGCGTTCCTCGCCATGCGCGGCCTGAAGACGCTGCACCTGCGCATGCAGGCGCACTGCGCCAACGCGCTGGAGCTGGCCAAGTGGCTGGAAAAACACCCGGCAGTCGCGCGCGTGATCTACCCCGGCCTGAAGAGCCATCCCCAGCACGCGCTGGCCAAGCGCCAGATGCACGGTTTCGGCGGTATCGTCACCATCGAGGTCAAGGGCGGGCTGAGGAAGGCACGGCGCATGTTGGAGCGCTGTGAGCTGTTTTCGCTGGCCGAGTCACTTGGTGGCGTGGAGAGCTTGATCGAGCACCCCGCCATCATGACCCATGCTTCAGTGCCGGCAGCCAATCGCAAGCGGCTGGGTATCAGTGACGGGTTGGTGCGGTTGTCGGTAGGGGTGGAGGACCTGGCCGATCTGCGCGACGAAATGGAGCACGCGCTGGCGTGAACCCGGAGATTTCCACGCCCGCCGTTTCGACAGCTGTATTGGTGTTGGGCATGCACCGAAGCGGAACCTCGGCGACTACCGGGGTGCTTGGCTTGCTTGGCGCCCAACTCGGCACTAGGTTAATGCCGGCTGCTCCGGACAACCCCAAGGGTTTCTGGGAAAACCTGGATGCTGTGGAGATCGATGATCGTCTGTTGCGCGATCTGGGACGCCGGTGGGACGACGTGAGGGCCATGCCGCAGGATTGGCAGCACAGCAAGGCGGCGGCCGTGGCGCGTAACTCGATTGCCCGCCTCATCGGCGACGAGTTCGCCGGTACGCCGCTGTGGGCAGTGAAGGACCCTCGGCTCAGTCGTTGCGCACCAGTTTGGCTTGATGTGTTGCAGGATGCCGGCGTTCGACCGGTTTTTCTGTTGGTGATCCGCCATCCCGAAGAGGTCGCTGCTTCTCTGTACAAGCGAAGCGGCGAGTTCCCGGCCGTCTCGCGCCTATTGTGGCTGCGTCACATCATTGACGCCGAAGCGGCCACTCGCTCACACCCACGTTGCCTGATTGCCTACGATGCGCTGCTGGATGACTGGCGCGGCTGTATTGACACCATATCCACACAGCTCAGTGTTGCCTGGCCGCGACCGGTCGAGGCGGCACAGGATGACATCGAGGGTTTCCTCGACCGGAAGGTTCGCAACCATGCATTTACCGGGTGTGCAAGCAGTGATCCGCTGACTGCATTGGCCGTCGAAGCCTATGCCAGCCTGCAACAGGTATCGGGCTCCGATGACGCGTGGTCCGTGATTGCCGGCCTGGAACCCAGGCTCAAGGCCATGCAAGAAGGCAGTGCAGGTCTCGTCGATGCTCTTGCCCAGGCACGCTCAGCGGACGCACTGCACGCCGATGGGCAAATTCAGGCACTGCAACAGACGTTGGATGAGCGCAGTCGCTGGGCGCAGTCAGCCGATGATGAACTTGCGCAAACGCGTGATCGGTATGCCGAGCTGGTATCCGAGCACGAGCATACCGCCAGTTGGGCAAAATCACTGGATGGGGAACTGACAGCGCTTGGTACGCGTCATGCTGCGCTGATGAGCGAACATGAGCAGATGGCGGCGTGGGCGAACAAGCTGGACCGTGAATTGGCCGATCGCGACACCCTCGTGGCCTCGCTGCAGGAAGGACAGTCACGCATGAACGCCTTGACCCGGGTGCTGACCAGTGAGCTGGCCGCTTTGAGCGGGCGTTACGAACGGGTGGTGCACTCGCGTTCGTGGAAACTCACGCGACCCTTGCGTCTGTTGGGGCGGATACTGCGTGGGGATTGGGTGGCGATACGCGCCGGCTTGGCATCACGGCGCTTGCGCACGGCGGCGCTGGCATCGGCATCGGCATCAGCATCGGCATCGGCATCGGCATCGCCGGAGCGTGACGCGTTGGGCACGATTGGCGTATCGGTCCCCAATAGCGGCACCGCTGTCGACACCGCCGCGACGGCGTCGAGGCGGGTTGATTTGGAGGGGCTGAAGTTCCCCTCCTACCATGAGCCGCACGTGACCATTCTGATTCCCGCCTACGGCAATCTGGCTGTCACCGTGGCGTGCCTGCGCTCGATTGCGGCGCATCCTCCAAAGGTATCCCACGAAGTGCTGGTGGTCGAGGACGCATCGGGCGATGCGGACATCCTGGCGTTGGCCGAGGTGCCTGGCCTGCGATTCGAAGTCAATCCGGAGAATCTTGGCTTCGTGCGTTCATGCAATCGCGCCGCTGGATTGGCGCGCGGCCGCTACTTGTATTTTCTCAACAATGACACCGAGGTTACGGAAGGCTGGCTGGATGCCATGCTGGACGTATTCAAGCGGTTTCCCGATTGCGGCCTGGTCGGATCCAAACTGGTCTATCCGGACGGCCGCCTGCAGGAAGCCGGCGGCATCATCTGGAACGACGGATCTGGCTGGAACTACGGCAGGCTGCAAGATGCAAGTGCGCCCGAGTACAACTACGTGCGCGAGGTGGATTATTGTTCCGGTGCCTCTCTGCTGTTGCCGCGTGTGCTGTTCGCGCAACTAGGCCGTTTCGACGAGCGCTATGCACCGGCTTATTATGAGGACACCGACCTCGCGTTCAAGGTCAGGGAGATTGGGAAACGGGTGTACTACACCCCTCTTTCCGCTGTGATACATCACGAAGGTATATCGCACGGTATTGATGAGAATTCAGGTGTCAAGGCCTATCAAGCCCTGAACAAGGCAAAGTTTCTCGAGCGCTGGGGCGAGACTCTGGCGCGTGATCATTATGCTAATGCGCAGAGTCTTATCCGGGCACGTGAGCACAACGCGGCGGCCAGCAGCATTCTCGTGATCGACCATTACGTACCAGAGCCTGATCGCGACGCAGGTTCGCGGGTGATGGTGGAATTCATGCGTCAGTTCATTGAGATGGGCATGAAGGTTATTTTTTGGCCCGACAATTTGTGGCATACGCCCGTCTACACGGAGCAGCTCCAGGCGATGGGTGTGGAGGTAATGTACGGCAACCACTGGGTCGGAAATTTCGACAAGTTTATCGTCGAGCGCGGTATGGATATCGAGTATGTGATGCTGAGTCGCCCGCATGTCGCAGTCAATTACATCGACGTACTGCGCGCGCATACGCGTGCGCGCCTGAGCTACTTCGGGCATGACCTACATTTTATGCGTCTGCGTCGACAGCAGAAGATCACGGGCGACAGCCTGCTCGGCACGGAAGCCGATGCGATTGAGCGCATCGAAAGGGATATTTGGAATCGTTGCGATATGGTGGCCTACCCATCTGAGGAGGAGGTGGCCCAGGTCCGTTCCATGGCGCCTGCCGTGAAAGCCACGGCCGTGCCGCTGTACCACTTCCGCCAAGTTGAGAACAGCAGCGCTTCCGGCCCGTCGGATCGCCAGGGTATCCTGTTTGTGGCAGGTTTCGCGCATTCGCCGAATGTCGACGCGGCTTGCTGGCTGGTCGAAAAAATCTTGCCACGCGTCCGCGCGCGTTTGCCGCAAGTACAACTGCAGCTGGTTGGCTCCAACCCGACCGACGAGGTGAAGGCCTTGGCGACCGACGGCGTGGGAGTGCCTGGCTGGGTCGACGACGGTACCCTTGAGTCGCTCTATCGTTCTGCGCGCGTTGTGGTGGCGCCGTTGCGTTTCGGTGCGGGCGTCAAGCTGAAGGTGCTGGAGGCCATGGCACGTGGCATACCGGTGGTAACGACCTCGGTTGGCGCCCAAGGGCTGCCCGGTCTGGATAAGGTCGTGCCCGTGTCGGACGATCCCGATCGGATGGGCGATGCGTTGGCCGATTTACTGACCGATGACGAAAGCTGGTTGAGGGTTTCAGGAGCGGCGCAAGATTACATCCAGCAGAATTTTTCTGAAGCGGTTATGAAAACTGCCTTGCGCAGAGTGTTGGGTTGGGAAGATCATCATCCTTAAGAAACGTCGTTCAACGAAATACTGTTTCCTGCGATGGTCTTTTTAGTTCCTGATTAGCGACGACGCTCAGCCGGCAGTCGCGTGATTTGAGACGTGCGGGGCGCAGCCTCGGGGCCATGTTACGGAGCGGAGAGCAGACATGGCCATGAACCAAGTGCAGTTCCAGCAGGGATTGTCGATGGCGCAG